>Ga0302320_10002815_pt1 | contig 40690 bp, 40 predicted proteins | sample Bog_T0_3_FD_202130 | JGI IMG/M metagenome (GOLD analysis project Ga0302320, IMG submission 202130) | Peat permafrost microbial communities from Stordalen Mire near Abisko, Sweden - Bog_T0_3 | ecosystem: Environmental > Terrestrial > Soil > Wetlands > Peat | place: Sweden: Abisko, Stordalen Mire... | reverse complement strand
TCACGCCTAAATTAGAAACGCCGCCGGAGGAACCGGCGGCGCTCAAGGTTTCCGTGCGCGGCCTATCCGTCCCCGGGGTCCGCGAAACGACCGTGCGCGATGCCGGCGAGGCGGGTCAAGATGGAAGTAACGAAAGCGCAGGGAAGCGTGCTCCAAAGAGCAGGTGCATGACGCCGCCTACTCGGGGTTTCTGTGCTTTGTATCCCGGGGGAGCCGCCGTCCCTTTACGGTGGCGCGGGGGCAGAGCCCCCCGCCGGGCTGCTGATCGCCACGGCCAAGAAGGCACGTGAATGTCGGGCCGCGCCTGACCCGACATAACAAGCCACGCAATCCCAAGGCCCATCAGAAGATGATTGACGGCCGCTGCCGCATCGCCGTCCGCCGCCGCAAGGGTTCGGCGCGCGAGCGCGCCCACGGCGAGGCCGCGCCCTTGCCCCGGCGTTCCGGGATGCGGCCGGTGGATCGGGTCTTCCCCGAGGTGAGGGAGGGCAAAAACACCGAATAGGAGCACACAATGGCCAATCTCCGCAGCGCGGCGGCGCGGGGGCAGAGACCCCGTGCACTACCGCGGTCGAAAGCCCCGGAAAGTGTAAATAGCGAGCACCGGACGGGCGCCGCGAACCAGCCCTGTTTACACAACCGGCCATCTGACTTCCAAAAAAACGAGACGCAGACGTCGTTCTCTCTCTCAATTGACGGTGCGACCTGTACTTTAGGCCTGTTCGACAACACCGCTTTGTCGGGCTGGAATTCTCAGGCCCTGCAAGCCGCCGCGGAGCCGGATCAAACCGATGCGGACGATGCCGACGATGCGGAGCAAGGCGGCGACACTCTGCCGCCCCCGGCTGATCCGGCCGCGCGCGGCAGCAACTACCGGCTCAAAGGCGACCGCAGCCTTGCCCGCGGCTGGCCGGCGCGTGCGCGCGACAACATCGCCGCGATCATCCTGTCGAAGGACCTCGAACAGTCGGGCCGCGCCCCGACCGAAGACGAGCAGGCGCGGCTGCTGCGCTTCACCGGCTTCGGCGCGACCGAGCTGGCGCAGAACTGCTTCCGCCGCCCCTGCGAGGAAGACTTCCGCGCCGGCTGGCAGGAGATCGGCGCGGCGCTCGAAGCCGCGGTCACCTCGGCGGAATACGCAGCCCTGCAACGGGCGACTCAATACGCTCATTACACGCCCGAGACGGTCATCTCCGCCCTCTGGCGCGCCGCCGAACGGCTGGGCTTTACCGGCGGGCGCGTGCTGGAGCCCGGCATGGGCACCGGCCTGTTCTTCGCGCTGCTGCCCGAAGCCCTGCGCGACACCTGCCAGCTCACCGGCATCGAATACGATCCGGTCACTGCCCGCATCGCGCGGTTGGTGCATCCCGAAGCACGGGTCCGGTGCGAGGACTACACAAGGAGCCGTCTCTCCGGGCGCTTCGACCTCGCGATCGGCAATCCGCCGTTCTCCGGCCGCGTGGTGCGGGCCGATCCCGCCACCCGGTCCCTCGGGCTGCTGCTGCATGACTATTTCATCGCCCGCTCGATCGCCCGCCTGCGTCCCGGCGGGATCGCGCTGTTCGTCACCAGCACCGGCACGATGGACAAGGCCGGCACCACGGCGCGGGACCACATCGCCGGCCTGGCCGACCTGGTGGGCGCGGTGCGCCTGCCCGAAGGCAGCATGCGCGCGAGCGCGGGCACCGAAGTGGTGATCGACCTGCTGGTGTTCCGGCGCCGCGCGGACGGAGAGGCTCCCGCCGGCGCGGCATGGATCGACCTCGCTCCGGTTGCGAACGCAGCGGCGGATGGCGAAGCGGACGACTCCGACAACGTTTCATCCTCCGTCATCCAGGTGAACCGCTACTTCGCCGAACACCCCGAGATGGTGCTGGGTGAACACGCGTTGTGTCGCGGTGTCTATGGCCCGGGCCTCGCCTATACCTGCCGGCCGCGCAAGAACGGCGCGCCGCTTGAGATCCTGCTGACCGAAGCGCTCGACCGGCTGCCCGCCGGCATCGTCACCGCGTCACCAGACTCCACGCCTGACCTCGACGGCGAAGACAACGGGATACGCGCCGGCACCGCGGCCGACGGCGCCACCATCAAGGAAGGTTCCTACCTGCTGGGCACGTCGGACCGGCTGATGCAGATCGTGGACGGCGAAGCGCAATTGGTCGCCATCAAGTCGGGCAAGGGCAGCAGCGGTATCCTGGCGCGCGATGCGAAGATCATCCGCGCCCTGCTGCCGATCCGCGACGCGGTGCGCGAGGTGCTGCGCGCGCAGGCGGCCGATCTGCCATGGACGGAGGCGCAAATTCGCCTCCGCATCGCCTACAGCACTTTCGTGCGCGGCTTCGGCCCGATCAACGCCACGGTCGTCTCGGTCACGGCCGATGCGGAGACCGGCGAGGAGCGGGAAACGCATCGCCGCCCGAACCTGGCGCCGTTCGCCGACGATCCCGATTGCTGGCTGGTCGCCAGCATCGAGGATTACGACATCGAAAGCGGCCTCGCCCGCATGGGTCCGGTCTTCCGCGAACGGGTGATCGCCCCGCCGTCGGCACCGCTCATCGCGACGGCAGCCGACGCGCTCGCCGTCACCCTCAACGAGACCGGTCGCGTCGATGTCGATCACCTGGCCGAACTGCTCGACCGGGATCCCGAGACTGCCCTCGCCCAGCTCGGCGACGCGGTGTTCCGCAATCCGGCGACGGAAGCCTGGGAGACCGACGACGCCTATCTCTCGGGAAGCGTGCGCACCAAACTGGCGCAGGCCGAAGCCGCCGCCGCGAATGACCCGCACTATGCGCGCAACGTCGCTGCGTTGCGGCAGGTGCAGCCGGAGGACCTGCCTCCGTCGGACATCACAGCGCGCCCGGGTGCACCATGGATACAAGCCGCCGACATCGAGGCGTTTGCCGCCGAGGTGATGGGCACCACGACATGCGTGCGCCACACCGTCGAGATCGCGTCCTGGTCCGTGGAGATCGCGCCGTTCGCCTATTCCGCCGCCGGCACCTCGGAATGGGGCACGTCCCGCCGCAACGCTGGCTGGCTGCTGAGTGACGCGCTGAACAGCGCCACGCCGCAGATTTTCGACACGATCATCGAGGACGGCGTCGAGAAGCGTGTGCTCAACGGCGAGGCGACCGAGGCCGCCAAGGAGAAGCTCGCGAAGATCAAGACGGCGTTCAGCGGCTGGATCTGGACCGATCCCGACCGCACCGACCGGCTCGCGCGCACCTATAATGATAGGTTCAACAATCTGGTGCCGCGCCGCTTCGACGGGCGGCACCTGACCCTGCCAGGTGCGAGCAGCATCATCCGCCTCTACGAGCACCAGAAGCGGGTCATCTGGCGCATCGTGGCAAGCGGCTCGACCTATATCGCCCACGCCGTCGGCGCCGGGAAATCCTATGCCATCGCCGCCGCGACCATGGAGCAGAAGCGGCTTGGCCTGATCGCCAAGGCCATGCTGGTGGTGCCCGGCCACTGTTTGGCGCAGGTCTCGCGCGAGTTCCTGCAACTCTATCCGACGGCGCGCATCCTGGTCGCCGACGAGACCAATTTCGTGAAGGAGAAACGGTCGCGGTTCCTGGCCCGCGCGGCGACGGCGAACTGGGACGCGGTGATCATCACCCATGCGGCGTTCCGCTTCATTCCGGTGCCGGCCGCCTTCGAGCGCGGCATGATCGCCGAGCAGATCGAAGCCTGCGAAGACCTGATGGCCCGCGGCGATGACGGCGACCGCATCACGCGCAAGCGGCTGGAGGCGATGAAGGAGAAGCTCGGCGAGAGACTGGCGGCGCTGAAGACAAAACGCGACGACATGGTGACTCTGGAGGAAATCGGCATCGACCAGATCATCGTTGACGAAGCACAAGAATTCCGCAAGTTGAGCTTCGCCACCAACCAGGTGAACCTGAAGGGGGTCGATCCCGACGGCTCGCAGCGGGCCTGGGACCTGTTCGTGAAATCGCGCTACCTCGATCGCAAGCGGCCCGGCCGCGCGCTGATCCAGGCCTCGGGCACGCCGATCACCAATACGCTCGGCAAGATGTACACGCTGCTGCGGTTCCAGGCGCCGGAGGCGCTCAGGGAACGTGGCGTGCACGAGTTCGACGCCTGGGCGTCGGCCTTCGGCGACACCAGCACCGAACTGGAATTGCAGCCGAGCGGCGCCTACAAGCCGGTGACCCGGTTCGCCGCGTTCATCAACGTCGCCGACCTCATGATGATGTTCCGCTCGGTCGCTGACGTGGTGCAGAAGACCGACCTGCGCGGCTTGCTCACGCTGCCGCGCATCCGCACCGGCCAGCGGCAACTGATCACGGCCGCGGCGAGCCCGGCCTTCAAGGACTACCAGAAGCACCTCGCACGGCGGATCGAGGCGATCGAATCCCGCAAGGGCAAGGTGCAGAAGGGCGACGACATCCTGCTGTCCGTCATCACCGACGGGCGCCACGCCGCGATCGACACGCGCCTCGTCTGGCACGGCAGCGAGAACGAGCCGGCCAACAAGCTCAACAAGCTGATCGACACCGTGCACCGCATCTGGGGCGAAACCGCCCTGCAAAGCTACCGCCGGCCGGACGGCACGGACTATCCGATCCCCGGTGCCGGGCAGATGATCTTTTCCGACCTCGGCACCATCAATGTCGAGGCGACGCGCGGCTTCTCGGCCTATCGCTGGATCAAGGACCAGCTCATCGCCCGCGGGGTTCCCGCCGGGCAGATCGCGTTCATGCAGGACTACAAACGGTCGAGCGATAAACAGCGGCTGTTCGCGGATTTCCGCGCCGGGCGCGTGCGGGTGCTGATCGGATCGTCGGAGACGATGGGCACTGGGGTGAATGTGCAGCAGCGGCTGAAGGCGCTGCACCATCTCGACGTGCCGTGGCTGCCGACGCACACAATGCGAAGCGGGTTTGTTCACAGCTGAATAAATGAAAGATCAACAGGGCCTCTTTTTCGGATCCGAGAAAATCATCGTTAATGAACACTCTGATGGATCTGACCGTCCGCCCCGGGCGTAGCATTGGCCAGGTCGTCTAGCCTTTTTGTCCAACGCCAACGCTTTCGAACCAGAGGTACTCGAAATCAGGTTCTCGGCGTCCTCGATCACCCAGCATAGCCCGCACGCAGTCAGGGTCCCGTTAGCGAGGAATAGCGACCGGGTCGACCGATGCGAGGGGCGCTGCCCCTCGCGCTCCCCGGGATATTTTGTTCCAAGATGATGTCCACTTGGATAGAATCAGCTCACGGTGCAGCCTGGGAAGGCGATGACCGTCCAAGGTGATGCGCCTGCCGTGGCAGCACGGCAGGCAGTCGCCGTAGGCCAGGCGGTATTGTAACGATCGAAAAATAGCCGCCCAAGCAGAGTCGGGCGCGCTCGCCATGGTCAGTTCCTCGGCGAAACCGCGGTGGCTGCGTTGCTCTCTCCCGCGGGCTGCTTGCGCATGATCCTCGCGTGGGCGTCGCGCCATCGGGCGGCCTCGCGATCGGCCTTCTCGCGAGCATGGAAGTGGGCTGCCGTTTCGGCCTCGGCCTTTTTCAACTCGGCGCGCAGGACGGCGATCTCCTGCCGAAGCTTATCGATAAGATCTGAGGAAGTGCGAGGTTCGGCCGGGTGGCCGTCCTTGGCCAAGAGGATCAACTCGCGGACGCGAGGGTACTTACAGTTCTCAAGCGCGATGAGAGTTCTGGAGCGTCCCGCCTCTTGTGCGACGGTGGAGACGTTGATTTTCAGGCGGCCTCTCGCCTTGTTTGCCTGTAAAGTCCTATCCTGCGGAACGTTGTCCCTTAGCCGCTCGAGCGCGTCTAGAAAATCCTTCTCGATGGGATCAATCGGCGGCGCAGTTGCCCTGCTACGCGGCATGACCCATCTTCTTCAGCTGCGCCTCGACCTGGTCATCCAGAGGCGCAGTGTCCGCGCCTATCCGTCCCAACAGCGCCTTGGCCTGGTATGCCCGCTCTCGGATTACCCGGAATTTTCCCGGAATGCCCATGAGTTCCGATTGTCTATATGACAGCCAGTTATGAACGTAACGGTCCTCCCAAAATCCTTTGTGTCGTGCGTCGAGCACGAAGCAACTGCAACCGGCGCAGACCGACGGGTCGCGGGTCGCATAGTTGGGTTCCCGGTTCAGCCACGAAGTGGTCGCGGCTATTTCGTGGCATCGCATTGCAGGTGGCACCAAGGGCAGGCACTTGCCGTGCGGTGCAAACCAGAGGCGCAGATCGTAGTCGTTTACGAACCGCACGGTCTCCCGCCAGGCGTCCGCCATCGGCTTTCCTTTGGTCCGTTCACGTAACTCGCCAATGTGCCGTTCCAACTGGTCGCCCATGCGTCCCGCGGCAACGCTCCTGCCCTGCGCCATCTCGAACATCAGCAGGTTCGTTTGCTGGGCCTGCACGGATGACAGCGGGGCCACCTGGAGGCGGTTTCCGCCGATGTATCCGCCCTCAGTCATCACCTGGTTCAAATGGTGGAACTGCATCTGGATAACCGGCAGGAGACGAGGGTCGACGTTCAACGCGAAGCTTGCCCACATCTTGCGGAACATGTGTGTTTTGATAATCCTGCCTTTCGACTTCCGCCACGGTACCAAGTCGTTGTCCTCTACCTTGTGGGCCGACTCGTTTGGCAGGCCTGACAAGTCGACCCAGTCGGCGATGAAGCATCTGATGCCCCGCCTCAGACTCGCCGCGTTGACGGGAGCCACCCCTGCTGCACTCTTGGAGAGGCCTTGTTCAGCCGAAAACCACACAAGAAGACGATCGGAACCAAGAAGGGCTCGATACGGTGCGAGCAGGCGATCGAGCACGATCAGCGCACGGACTGCCAGCGGAAGATCCGTGTTCCCGTTGGGCCGCATGCCGAGGATCCAGTCCTGATCGCGCGGTGTCTCCTCGGTCTTCGCCAAGAGCGTGCGGCAAATGAACAGTTCGTTCAGCCCGGTGACGCTTTGCTCGGTCCGGACGCAAATGGGAAGCCCCGTCTCGAGGTTTACGCCTGCCGGAAGGCCACAAATCTCACTGATGCGCATCCCACCTGTGCTTTGTAAAATGATCACTGCGGCGTCGCGGAGCGCTTGGACAAGGAAACGGACTTGTTGCATGGTCGTGCGAGTTTCCTTGTTCTTTTCGACCCGCTGTTCGAGTGGAGAATGCCAGGGGACAGTCTCCCCTGGGAGGATCGAAAACCGAAAGGCTTTTGCAGCAGCCAGCTGACATTCCTTTCTCGTTCCGAGACCCAATTGCCCGCTCTGCCCCTTGTAGATACGGCGGCGTGGTGGAGCGCTCCACGCCTGAAGGCACTCCGATTGAAGGCGAAGAACGTCCTCGCTGGGTCCACCCAGAAACCAAGCTGCCCGGTTTAGGATCGGAATGGCGACTTCGTCAGGCAGGGGTTTGATCCATCCCGCTACGTTCTTCGTGATCGACGCGGCTATTTCCTTAGCGCTCTTCCCATCAAAAGGCTCGGCTGGCATCGGTTCGATTCCGGTGGCCACGAGCGCTTCACCTTGCTGCCACAACAAAACTGGCACACGCAATGCGGACCTTACAGCACTGAAGCTCAATTCATGCTCGTCGTCGGAATCGTCGTCTTCGAGCAGTAGAGATGGCAGGTCGCTTACGAATGAATCGATCGCTGCGTTATCCAACTCCTTTGGCCATCCGTAGCCCCGCGATACCAACCACCTTGCAAAGCGTCTAACGCCCACCGATAGATCCCCCATTGATCCGGGCGCGAGGGACACGCTATTGCCTGGGGCGGCGAGCAGGGACCAAACAAAGCGCCGCAACCATCCGAGCAAAATCCGATGTTCGGGGTCCGTCAGGAACCGACCATCGGGGAGCAGCACACTCCAGTAGATGATGCTGCTGCTGGAGTGGGCACCGGGTGTTGGGTTATCGAACACCCAGCGCGCATCGCACCATCGACTCTTGCTCGAAATCCATGCGCCTGTAAGGTCCGGATCCGCCCGTAGGTGCAACGGACTTTCCGCGGTGCCGACGATAATCTTGTCCGTCAGCATCCTCAACCCACGGGCGGAAGATTAATACGGTAACGTTGCGCCTCGGCCGTGACGCGCTCCGGCACCTGGCACAGAAGACCGTCAAGATCACTCAGCACCGGCGCCCAGCGTTCGAGCCAGGCTTTTGGCGTGACGCGGCCCTGAGCATGGTAAATTGCGGTCCGCAGTGCGAGATATAGAGCCACTGCGGCAGAATCGCCGATGTTTGCCGCGGCCAAAGGACAACTAGGGCATTCCCCATAGGCTTCGCACAGCCGATTTGGCGTTTGTCCAGGCCGCGGGCTGGCGAACGGGTCGAAGCAGAAGAAGCCGGGCGTCGCGGCTCCCTTGTCTTGCGCAACCGCACGCGCTCGCGGGTCGATGACCCCGACCGTCTGACGCCAGCGCTCACGAAGAAGGAGTATCTCACCAATCCGCTCCCGATAGCGGTTCCGGGTGCCAGAGGACGTGTAGTGATACCATAATGTCTGCGGGTTCCGCTGTTGACCAACGGCCTTGGCGGCTAGAAGATCTCCGGTCAAGAACTGGACCTCGTCAAGCACAGTTGGGCGCAGCTGACTGAGGCCGAAGGGCTTTATACCGTGCGCGGATGCAAAATCCTGCAAAGCCCATTTCCATGTGTGATCGTTCGAGGGGCCGCACTTTGTGCTGTCAAAAGCTTTTGGATGCTTTGAAGCAGCCATTCGTGGAACAAACACGAATATCCGGTCGCGATGCCTGGAATCAATTACTGAGTCCCTGACGCGAATCGTCAAATCGCGCAACATTGCCAGTAGGACTCCCGGTCCGATCCCGCTGCTGTCGGTCGCATCGAGCAGCACCACCGGATCCGCTGCGGCACGTGCCTTGCACGCAGCAATGCGAACCGCCGAAGACCCGAGGCGCTCAACGTTTGTCACCCCGGACCAATCAAGCTCGAGCAAGGCGTCGGGGTTGAATGCCGTCGCCACGCCGAGAAGCAAAACGAACGGCACTAAATCCCGCGATGAGGCATAGAAATAGCTGGTCAGATAGCCGTGCCTATGAATGTCCCTAACCGCTCTGCCCAAATCTTTGTCCGCATCGTCAATGACGGAGATATCCGGGATTACACCGGGATATCTATGATCAAGCCCCGCCAGACACGTGGCCAAATCGCTGTAGTCGAGGCCGCCTGCCGCCAATACTGCGCGACCAGTTTCGAGCAGCTGGCGGCATTCAGCCATGCGGCGCTGGATATTCCCCACCTCCTTTTCAGCGGCGGCGACGATGGCGCTTAGTTCGTCCCGGGTCAGCCGCTCGCGAGGCTCACCGCGCCGAGACCGACCGGGCCATGGATTTATGGGAATGTGCTGCCGGGCCTTTCGCGCCTCGCTCTTCCATTTTGACAGATCCTCAAGTGCTTCGAGAGTTGAGCCGATCGCCGTCAAAGCTAATGCTCGCGTACCTGGCGACAGCGGTTGGCCGTTCAGTCGTGGCGCGGCCAGCCACTTAACGAAGGCAATAAAAACCGGCTTGGTGAGGTCGGCGAGCGCCAAATTCTGCAGCCGCTCTTGCCTTAAAAACGCGAAGAATCCGGACCTAAGAGTGCTGCTCAATCCCGTTCGACTGCGGGGTCGCAGATTGATACATCTATTAAGGTAGGCCGCGGATATCGGTTCCGTCAGATTTGGAAATTCGAGAAGAAACGACACGTCACAGATGTATGGTTTTTCAACACCGGGAAATACCGCGCGCAGAAATGGCCGTGCCGTGTGATGGTTTACGCCGGCGTCCAAGCGGGTCAGAGCAGGCTTCTCCCGATCGAGCGACGTCACGTCCGGGGTTGCCGCCGCCCGAGCCTTCGCCTGTGCGACGACCGATCCGGCGACGGAAGGTCTCGCACGAGCCATCAGAGACCGATCATTTTTCTGAGGTCGGTCAGGCCCTCTCTTTCGCCAAAAATTGTGGTGAAATGAAGATAAGTGTCAATCGTCGTCGATAGGTGCTCGTGGCCAAGTTGAGACTGGATCTTCTTCCATGGCTCCGGATTTCCAGCCCGCTTTTCAGCCCAATAGGTGAGAGTCGCGTAGGTGTGCCGCAGATCATGAACGCAATGTTTGGGCTTTCGCATGTGGCGCACCGCGCCCGTGGTGATGTCCGTGCGTTCGACAATCTCGACTATACCGGCGCGAAGACACACCTCCTCCAGAACCTGCTGCATCCGGCGGTGGCTGATTGGTCTCCCAGGCCGGCCACCATCGAGCCCGCCCAAGAACAAGGCAACGCTCTCCCGCCGACCCGTGATCGCGCCTGCCTTGAGGCAGTCTTTTCGCTCGCCACCAATGTAGGCAAGCGCGTCGAGGACCAACCAATTCGGTACCGCAACCGTGCGCGTCTTCCTCCCCTTACCGATGACAATCAGGGGTTGCTCGCAGGCCGGAGCATCCGGATCTGGATGAAGGCCAAGAAAACTTAGCTTTGTAAGCTGATTGATTTCATCGAGCCGCAGTCCGACTGCCCAGCCAAAGTCAAACATGAGTCTATCGCGCGCCGGCCGCCGATCCACCTCGGTCCGCTCAGTCGCGCGAGGGCCGGCCACAGGCAGCGCGGTTCGTATCTCCGATATCGAGAATGGGCGGGTCGATGTGCGACTTTGGCGGCGCTTCGGCACAAGGCCGCTCACCGCCTTGACCGTTCGCCTGCCACGGCGAGCATGGACAAGTGTGATCCCGTCGATGGGCAAACGTTGCGTTACCCCATCTGCAGCCGCTTCGACCAACAAGTCACCCGCGTACCAGCCGCGCTGTCCCGCGTATTTATGGAAAGCCAGAATCACCATCATGCGATTGCCGATGGTGGCCGATGAATAGATAGATCCTGTCTTCGGGGAGATTGCAGTCGCGTACCCGTCCCGATAGGCGATCAACTCGTCGCGTGAGGCATTCTGCCAGGCGACTCCGCCCCACGCTGCTAGAAATTCGAACCAGCTTTGGAGCGAATAGGCGGCGGCTGCCCAAGTGTTCGGCGACGTGCGAGTCCCAGACTCCACGTAGTGGGCCCGGAGAAACGAGGTCGCCTCCTCGAACAGCTTGCGCGGAGGATCAATGAACAGTAATGGCTCGCCCGGCTTCAATCCGGTGACATCGGTGTCGTTCAGCACCACCCGAACCCGGGCGTCTCCACCGGTGAAATAAGTGTTCATGACGAAGTCCAGATAGATTTCTCTCTGTGAACAATCGTAGACAGGATTGTCCCTCTGGCAAGGGATAAAGTGCGACGTGAACAGATTCTTCGCTGCGAGATGTTGACGTCAACCTCGGGCGATTTGGCGAGGAGAACCGCCAGTTTAGGTATGACGAGGCCCGCTTCGCATAACGCACATCGAGCAGCGGGAGGGCCGCATCGAGCGCCAGGGCAACCAGAACAGCGAGATCGAGCTATACGCGTACGCGACCCTCGGCTCGATGGACGCGACGATGTGGCAGAACAACGAGCGCAAGGCGCGGTTCATCGAGGCGGCGCTGTCCGGCGACCGCACGATCCGCCGCATCGAGGACGAGGGCGGCCAGGCCAACCAGTTCGCCATGGCCAAGGCGATCGCCTCGGGCGACAGCCGGCTGATGCGCAAGGCTGGCCTCGAGAGCGAGATCGCCCGGCTGCAGCGCCAGCGGGCGGCGCATGTGGACGACCAGCACGCGATCCGGCGGCAGATCCGCGACGCACGGCTCGACCAGGCGCATGCCGAAGGACGGATCCGGGCGATCACCGAGGACCTCGACCGGCGGCAATCGACCCGCGGCGACGAATTCAGCATGGAGATTGAGGGAAGGACGCTCACGCAGCGCAAGGCGGCGGGTGCGGCGCTGCTGACCAAGGTGCGGCTTGCCGCCCGGGAACGCACCGCACGCAGCTGGACGGTCGGGCGCATCGGCGGCTTCGACCTCACATGCTTGATTCAATCCAGCCTGCGTGACGGACGGCCTGAGCCGGACCTCACGCTGGAACGGACGGATTTTCCGCAATCGATCGGCATCGACGGCGAGACGACGCCGGTCGGACTGATCGCCCGTCTGGAACATGCCCTGGACCGGATGGAGACGGAACGCGAGGAGCAGCGACGCCGGGTCACCGACGCGAAGGCGCGGCTGGCCGGCTACGAGCCACGTCTGGGCGAGACTTTCCCCTTGCAGGGCGAACTGGACGCCAAGCTTGCCCAGCTCGCCGAGATCGAGGCCGATCTGGCCAACACGGACGGCGTGACCGGCGAGGACCGTTCGGCGCAGCCGAAGGCCGCCTGAACCCCTGCCCCGTCAGCCGCCGCACGGCGGTGGAGCCATCCCTTTCCGAACAATTCGTGCCCGCCACCCGGAGATGAGTGCGGGCGCAACCGCCGCGCAGCTCGCCGCAACCGCGTGCGTTTTCGCGCGGCTTCGTCCACAGCAAAAGGAGGCCTGTCGTGGGCTGGCTCTACCGACACGATCCGATCGGCAATCCCGTCGCTTACCTCACCGATCAGTTCACGCACACGAGCGAACACCGAACGAATCGTGTCCTCGGCGCGGCGCGCGTTGCCAATACCGTCTACATGGCGGTCGAGTGCACCGACAAAGCGACCGGCAAGTCCTTCGTGCTCGCCGTGGTCGTTCTGATCTCCAACACGCGAAAGCACGGCTTCGGCCACAAGGATATCACCGAGACGATGGGGCCGTGCGAGTGCGCCTGTCCCGACCGCATCATGCGCTTGCTGTCGCCGGTCACGGACATTCCCAATCCCAGCTACGCGGCGGACTGGCGCGCCCGCGTCGCGGCGCACAAGAAAGCCGCCGCGGAATTGCGGACGAAGCGCGCGAGCCTACGGACCGGCAGCATCGTGACGCTGGAACGCGCGGTCTCGTTCCATGACGGTACGGCGGCCAGCGTTTTCCGCCTGCGCTGCGTCCGGCGCAAGACGCCGATCTTCGAACCCGTCGATCGTCCGGGGTTCCTGTGCCGCCTTCGGGCCGCCGACCTCGCCGCCGCCGCCATCACGCAGGCTGACGCGACCGCCGTGGCCCGGTGAAGGGCATCAGCCTGTCGGCAGCCCCTGCCCTGCCGCCAATCCAAAATCGCATGCCGGAAATCAGGCAACGAAACGGGACGGGCGAAGAGGGAACGGCGAGAGGGCGGAAGCAGGAATGGCTGCCGCATCGCCGTCCGCCGCCGCAAGGGTGCGTCGCTGCGCTCCCGTGCCGAGGCACGCCCTTGCCCCGCCGGCCGGGAGGCGGCGCGCGGGAGGGGTCTTCCCGAACAACAGGGAGGATGAAACCCAAAACCACAGGAGCCGATCATGACCGAACTTCGCAGCGTCGATCCCCGTACTCTCCAGATCAATCCGAACAACCCCCGCCGCACGCCGGCGTCGCCGGCGATGGACGAGCAACTGCTGGCCTCGATCCGAGCGGTCGGCATCATCCAGCCGCCCTGCGTGACCGCGAAGGACGATGGGCTGGTGATCGTCGTCGGCAACCGCCGGGTGAAGGCGTCGATCCAGGCCGATCTGCCGGCGATCGACGTGCTGGTCTGCGACGCCGACGAGGCCGCCGACGCCATGCGCTCGGTTTCCGAAAACCTGATCCGCGCCTCGATGTCGAGCGTGGACATCTGGCGCGCGATCGAACGGCTCGAGGCGCAGAACTGGAACGAGCAGGCCATCGCCGACGCGCTCGCCCTGCCGGTGCGCACCGTGCGCCGGCTGAAACTGCTGGCGCACCTGCATCCGGCGATGCTGGATGTGATGGCGCTGGGCAGCATGCCGAACGAGGAGCAGCTGCGCACCATCGCGATGGCCACGCGCGAGGAGCAGGCGCAGGTCTGGAAGAAGCACAAGCCGAAGAAGGGCCAACCCGAGGTTGCCTGGTACGAGGTCGCCCGCGCGCTGGCCAAGCGCCGCATGCCGGCCTCGGCCGCGCAGTTCGGCGACGATCTGGCGAAGGCCTACGGCATCGTCTGGGAAGACGACCTGTTCGCCCCGCCGGGCGAGGACAGCCGCACCACCACCAACGTCGAGGGGTTCTTCGGCGCCCAGCAGGAGTGGCTGCAGAACAACCTGCCCGAACGCGGCACGCTGCTGCCGGTGGACGACTACGGCCACGGCCAACTGCCCAAGAAGGCCGAGCGCGTCTACGGCAAGCCTGGAAAGAGCGACCTGGTCGGACACTTCATCGACGCGCGCAGCGGCGAGATCGAGACCGTTGTCTACCGGCTGGCCGAGCCGAAGAAGGCCGCCAAGCCGGCCGGAGGCACGAACGAGGATGGTAAGGCCGGCGACGATACACCGGTCGCGCGGACCCGGCCGGACGTGACGCAGAAGGGCATCGCCATGATCGGCGATTTGCGCACCGATGCGCTGCATCAGGCGCTCGCCGACACGCCGATCGGGGACGACACCCTGCTCGGGATGCTGATCCTTGCCTTCGGCGGCGACAACGTGACGGTGGACAGCGGCAGCGATCTGCGCGGCGACGACCGCAAGGCGATCTGCCGCGGGATCACCGAGGGCGGCGTGCTGACGGCTGATCTTGATCTGTTGCGCCAGGCGGCGCGGCGGATGCTGATCGGCGTGCTGTCGTGCCGGGAAAACCGCTCGCAGAGCGGAGCCTTCGCGCGCATCGCCGGCGAGGCGATCGGCGCGTCGCTGCTTCTGCCGAACATGGCGACGGAGGCGTTCCTCACCTGCCTGTCGCGCGGCGCGCTGGAGACCGCCGCCAAGGCCGAGGGCGTCAACGTCGCACCGCGCGCGATGCACACGCGCGAGCGCATGGTCAAGCACTTCAAGGACGGCACGTTCGTCTATCCGGGTGCCTTGTTCCGGCTGACGCCGGAGGAGCTGACGGCGGCGGCGGAACGGCGGCACGGCCGTTCCGGCTGGGTGAACCCGGTGAGCAGCAATGACGGCGAGGACGATGCGGGCGTCGAAGACGAAGCCCGCTTCGACAATGACGACGACGACCTGTCGGAGCGCGAGGTCGCCTGACCACACAGCAGCGCCTGCCCCGGCCATCGTGCCGGGGCAGGTTCGCTTCATCCCGAGGATACCGTCATGACCCATCTTTCTCCGGGCGGCGGAGCCATGGCACCGCCGTCCATTATCCTCAGCCGCGGGGCGCTGAACGGGCAGATAGCCCGCCGCCGCGCGCAGCTGGCAGACCTCGAAGCCGAGATGATCGCCGCCTGCGAGGCGGCAGCAGTGGTAATGCATTCGCGGACAAGCGAGGCTCTCGACCGCGAGCACTGGAACCGCGCGACCTGGCACCGGTATCTCGCCGCCGCGATGCGGCTGGAAGCGGCCTACGGCCCGCGCATGCGCCGTCTTCACCAGGAAATCGGCCAGCTCGAACGGCTGCTGTCATTGCCGATCGCTGCCTGACCGGTTGCCAGGCCCCCTGCCCCGCTCCAGCCCGCCAATGGTGTCGGCGCAGGCGGCGAGCGCTTCGGATCGGCCACGGGCGCAGGTCCGCAAGCCATCGACTGCATAATGACGGGCAAGGCTCGCCATGCTCTCTGCCGGAAACCGGGCGGGTCGGCGCGTTCGTGGCGAGCCGCTTACCCGTGCCCGTCCACGCAGCCGCCATCCCGGTGGACGCCGACCAGGGCGGCCAGGCGGAGCGCGGCGACACCGGACATGCCGCACGGCATTGGCGAGCCTTTCGTTCCGGGCCCCCCTCCAGCCAGGGCAAGCGCGGCAGTCTCCCCGATGGCGTCTCGGATGCCATCATGGCCGACGGGGACGGCGAAAGCGGTTCGGTTCGGTATCGGCGCCATGACGGCCCGGGCGGACAACCAGCGCTTCGGCGAGTCTGGTCCTCTCCGTGTTGCCGGGTGTGGCGGGCTGCGGCTCTGCGGTTGCCGAGCGTGGATTGGCCATGGACCCTCGATCTTTCTCTGCCCGCAGGGAGAGAAGCTGTGCCGTGTCCGGCGTCACCCCCTCGGATGCGTGCGGTTTGGGCCGGTCGCCGCTCGCTGCAAGCCCCGCTTCACCGAAGGTGAAGCGCCTGCGGTTCGGACGGCACCGGGTCGCTTTGCTCCCGCACCACTGCCGTCCTCAGGGCTGGCACCGAGCGCCTGTGCCCGGCCCCAGGAAACCGCACCCGAGGGGGCGGACGCCGGCACAACGCAGGCGGAACCTCCCGGGCAGAGCAAAGGATCGAGACCATGACCCGCAAATCCACCCAGGCCAGCGCGAAGACCACGAAGCAGCCCGCGACATCCAGCAAACAGCAGGATCGCAAGTCCGTCACCTTCGAGATGGTCGCCCGCCTCGCCCCGCATCACGGCCTGGCCGAGAACCTCGTCCGCACCTTCGGTCTCGAAACCGTCGACTACGACGGCATCCGCGACGCGACCAAGGAGCACATCGCACGCACTGCCGAGGCCTTCGGGACGGCGCTGAACGAGAAGGCCCTGCAAATCCACCTGCAACGGATCACCGGCGCCTTCGTCGGCTCCGCCTTCGGAGCCGCCCAGTTCTACGGCACCAAGAAGTCGGCCGCGATGGAACTCACCAGCAAACTGCTCAACGACGACCGCGACGAAGACCGCGACGGTCCGGCCGGCTTCGAGAGCAAGGCCGAGCGTGCCCGGTTGTTCGCCGCCGAGATGGCCTTGCAGTCCTACGCCCTGATGGCCGCCGCCGAAGGAGCGCTCGCCGCCTACGCCGAGATCACCGGCGAGGACTGGAAGCCCTACGAGGCGCCTGCGGCACCGGCAGCCAGCGTGGCTCGCCAGTCCGCCGCCGTCGAGATGGCCGCCTTCCAGATGGCGTGACGGCCCACGGCAAGGGCGGAGCCGCTCGCGCGGTTCCGCCTTCCGCCGGCGACGGAAGACCGGGCGCAGGGATATGGCCCCACACGATCGCATACGTGCCGTCCTCCTGTTCGATCAGTACATGCAGCCGCACCTTCGCTGGAAGCCGCGCCCTGGCGCGTCAACCGGCCCCCGGTGCGGCCGGCCCCCATCGGCCGCGTCGCCATCGGCCGCGTCGCCATCTCCCGCCCGATCACGTCGCGACAGACACCGGCGGCGTCGAGGAAGACCAGCTCTGTCCGCCGCGGCACCCCGATCGTCGCCACCTCGTTGTCGGACACGATCATTCTCCAGACCGGCTGACACGCTTGACCGGAGAAACCGCCGCCATCGTCGGTCGTGGGCGACATAGGCGCGGCACGCGACCGGCAGCCTGGCTGCGCATAATGGCCGCGGCCTGACGCCGCCCGCCGGAGCGGCGCCCCGTTCGGCGTGTCAGCCATCATACCAACCTGCCCCCGCCGCCCCGGGGAGGTCCGGCGGCCTGTGTCGGCGCGTGCCTCGGCTTGTGCGCGGTCTGGGCCGGGGCAGCGGGCGCCGCAAGCCCCGCTTCGCAAAGCGCGAAGCGCCTCCGGTTCGGCCGGCACCGTGTCGCTCCGCTCCCGCACCACTGCCGCCCTCAGGGCGTGCCGCGCCCGCCTGGCCCGGCCCCGGTCGACCGCACCCGAGGCAAGGCGCCGGCACAGGGCCGGCGGACACCCTGGGGCAGCGAAGGAGCCAGTTCCATGGCCCACACCCTGACCGAGACCCAGTCCCGCAAGCGTCGTCCGATGAGCGCGGAACAACGCGCCAAGCTGTCCGTGGCGCAGCGCGCGTATGTCACCCAGGATCCCCGATGGCCGGAGCATCGCCGCAAGCTCGCCGCGGCCCAGGAGGCGAAGCGGATGACGCTGTTCGACAACGAGGTGGCGACGATCGTCGCGCTGCGCCTCAAGGGCCGGACCTTTTCCTACATTGCCGAAGAGATCGGGGTCTGCCGCGACGTGATCGGACGCGAGCTGCGGGACCGCGGGATCGACACCAGTCCCGTCAAAGCCGACCGCCGGGCGCACCGGGGACAGGGTTTCTGGCGGTGCTTCGACGATTGACCGCCCTCGCCGGCCGCCGGCCTGATGACCTTCGGGCCGGCGGCTGGGTGCGGTGGGGGTTGTGACGGGTTCGCGAAGCAAGCGCGAATGGGGTGAAAGTGTCCAAGTCATGAGTGCAACGACTACCACGCGATCTGGGCGGCACTCGACCGGGTCCAAGCACCCCGGCATGGTGCCGCTGCACGGCGGTTCGCCGAAAGGCGTCGAGCGCATCGCCGCCTGCTGGGCCGACGCCCGCACAGTGCCGCAGTCCGCCTCTAGGCTGGACGCCACCCGCTCACGGAACGCCGCCCCGTTCAAGCGCGACGACCTGCTGCTGGCAGCGCTGCCGGTCGGCGCCATGGTGTTCCCCGGCTCGGGGATCAGCGACAACCTCGCCGACAAGGCCAGGACGCTTGGCATCCCGCTGTTCGACTTCCGCAAAGCCGACGGTCGGCCAGCATCCCTGGACGAAAACAGTGGAAAGCTGAGCGGAGTCGGTGGCGGGTCGCGCAGTCTCCCCTCCCCTTCCCTTCCGGCTGCCCGTCCATCCTGCCCCACCCGGTTCGACGTCACGAACGAACCGCCGACCGCCCGGGCGCACGGGCTGGATTACGCCGAACGCGCCCCGCCAGAACAGGGCATCCACCTGTCGACCCTCGCAGCGGCGGCAATGCCGGGGAAGCATCGTTCCAGCCCGTCTTGCGTTGCCGGGATGACGCTGACCTGCCGACGTTCGCCGACGCCAAATCCGGCAATGTCCGCAGGCGGAGGCGCCTCTTCTCGCCTTTCCCGACGACCCGTTCGCATGCGCCATATAGCCGATCGTGACGGCCGCGCCTGTGCCCGCCATTCGCCTTGAGTCGCCAAAGACAGCCAGGTGTCCTCCAGGTCTGCCCGCGTGACCGCGCGCCACGCCGCCCCTCATGGCTTGATCTGGCCGAAGGCCGGCTGACGCTTCGATCGCCTTGCCGCAACGGCGCCGGTCAACTTTCTTCCCCTGGCGGCGGGGCCGCCATTCCTCGCGCGACAAGAAAGTTGCCCGGCGCCGTCCTCCGCTGCGCTGCGGCGCCAGCGCGTGCGGCGTCGATCGCCTCCGGCCGGTCGATCGCCATCGAGGCCGCGATGGGCGCGGTCCCGAGAGCAAACAGGAGAGATACCATGGCGACCATCGGCAGCTTCACCAAGTCGGGCGACAGCTTCAGCGGCACGGTCAAGACCCTCAGCATCAGCGCGAAGCTCACCATCCGCCCGGCCGACAAGGCGAGCGACAAGGCACCCGACTACCGTATCTACGCCAACGCGTGGGAAGTGGGTGCGGCGTGGAAGAAGACCTCCGGCGAGGGCCGCGACTACCTCTCGGTCAAGCTGGACGATCCGAGCTTCCCGTCGCCGATCTACGCCACCCTGATCGAGGGTGACGAGGCCGGCAGCCATAGCCTCATCTGGTCCCGCCGCAACGGCGATTGAAGCGCCGAGCGCCCCGTCCGGATCAGCCCGGGCGGGGCCTTTCGGTCACCCATCGCACGTCCGCGGGGCACGGCAGCCAGCGGAATGAACACGCAAACAACGAGCCACTCTGCTGGTCTTTTCAGTCTACCGCCGGCCGAGGTCGCGCCGCGTCAACACCACGCCGCTGCGCGACGTGCCGCGCCCGGCGCGGCTGCGGTCTGCTCGGCGGCACGGCGCCGGCCCGCTTGGACGCAAGGCTTCGGCCTCGCGTCCCGCGCAACCCGCCACCGCTGGCTCGCAGACCTCTGGTGCTGACCCGTCGCGAAGGCCGGCGGTCCCGCTGATCACCAGCGACTGGCTGGAGAACAGAGGAGCAATGCAACATGACGATCATTCGCACCATCGCCGGCCTGACCCGCCATGACGTCCGCCGCATCAAGCGCGGCCGCTATGAGATCATGGCAGCCGAAACACGCCATCTGGAGGAAGGCGACGTGACCGAAATCCTTTGGAGCCGGGAAGACGGGCCGGACGCGATCCAGGAGCACGAGTTGCCTTTCTAAACGGGCGACCAAGCCGGGTCCGCGAGGATCCGGCTTGGTGCTGCATCGGCCACGACCAGGCGCAAAGCCCGTTTCCAGATCGGACGTCCTGCGCCCCCACCTTTCGTTTGTGCCGCGGTGCGCTCTTGGGGGATACCCCCGCCGCAGGGCATCCCCCGCCTCCGCACAATCAATCCCCGCCCAGTGCATCCGGTCGGCCGCTGCCCTTTCCCCTTCTACCGGCCGATGAGGGGCCTCGATCAACGCGGACCCTGGAGTGCGCCCCGGGGATCGGGCAAGGGCTGCGTTGCGCTTGCCCGCGACGCGCGTATCCCAGCTGTTGATCGAAAATGCGGAGACTAGAATGCCCCTAAATTCATGACTTCATGTGATATACAATTTCCGAATTCATGAGAATAAGCCAATGTTGGTGCGATCTCCCTGGCCATCTCGAAAGCCGTCGCAGGCGGAGCGACGCTCGCTCGGTCTTTTACAACGAACCGCCGGCCCATGGAGGTCACTCATAAAATAAGAAATTCAATAAATCATAAATTCATGTGACAACCACCCCTCGCCCTAACTGCAGTTCGTGGCCCTCGCTCTCCCATCCACAGCACATTGTTTGACCCGGCCACGGGCGCGGATGGCTGGAGCCGAATGGGATCGTTCTCCACCAGCGAGCAAGGCACGGATTACCTGTAGTCCGGCCGACCACAATAGCACTCCATAAACTCATGAAACCAACAATTCATGAATTAATAAAAACAGGGCGTGCAACCCAATGAAGATGTTAAAATATTTTGATGTTGTTGAATTCATGAATTCATGCGATATAGAAGTTCGTAATTCATGAAGGTGGTTCGATGTTTGGTGTGCTCACCCTCGCTACCTCGAAAGGTGGCGTCGGCAAATCGACACTCGCCCGATCTTTGGCGGCGCACTGGTTCGCGCTCGGGCACCACCCTGCCCTAATCGATGCCGACCCCCAACGCTCGCTCGCGAATCGCCACGATCCCAATGGCCGGCTGGCCGGCTTGCCGGTCGTCGCCGAACCCGAAGAACGCGTTAGCGATGTGATCGAGGAGCTCCGTAGCCGTCATGCGCCCGTGATCGTCGACACAGCGGGCTTCCGCAATCGCACAACCATCGGTGCCCTGGTGGCGACCGACCTTGCCATCATTCCGCTCAAACCCGCCATAGAGGATGTGGACGCAGCTATCGCGACTTATGACCTCATCAATGAGATCAACCAAACCGAAGAGCGTGGAGGCCGGCCGATCAAGGTAGTAATGGTCCTAACCATGACTATGCGCGGCACCGTCATCGCCCGCCACGTCCGGCTTCAGCTGACCTCGGCCGGCTACCCGTTGCTGGTGGCCGAAATGGCTAACCGCGTCGCCTATCCCGAAGCCGGGATCGAGGGCCTCAGTCCGACCACGCTTGATCCCGACGGTGCGGCGGCTCGCGATATTGCGGCTCTTGCGCATGAAATCATGAAATTCGAAAATCATGAGGTTCGTACGGTCAGGGAGGCCGCTGCATGACCAGCAAGAAGCTCGGAGCCTTGCTCCGCTCGGTTCCTCCGGCGACCGCCACCGAGGAGCCGGAACCGCCCGTTGCCATTTCGGCGGTTGGGATGGCTGACGCCGCGATCCGACCGCCCGCCCGGTTAGGCGCAGCGATCGAGCCCGAGGTCCCGCTGCAAGTTCTGATCCCGGCCAGTATCCGCAAGCAGCTTGCGCTAAAGGCGGCGGAGGAGGGGAAGAGTCTCCGCGCGCTTGTACTCGGTGCGATCCGGAGCCTCGGTATCACTGTCACCGACGCCGACATTAAAGGAAAGCGCGGACGCCGCGGCGTATGAATTCATGAATTTATCAATTCATATCTGCAAATCAGGCGCGTGTTTCGGCCATGCTCTCAAACTGTTTCGGTCGAAGGCGCAGTCCGCGATCTCATACGATACGCTCACCCGACACTTTTTGAATTTCCTACCCAGATTCCTGGGGATTTGAGGGATTTCAGCGCGTAAGCGCGAAAGGCTGAGAAATCGGTAGACAAAGCCGCATTTCAATCCGAGAGTTAGCTCTCTAGAGACCTTTTCGGATTCGCCGATGCCGAGAGTCGCCACCTTGGATGACAGAAATGCACGTTACCGGCAACGCCTTCGCGATGCTGGGGAGCGGGAGGTGCTGTTTCAGCTGCCGGACAAGACGCTCGCGGCCATTGACGAGATCAAGAAACGCCGAGGCCTGCGTAGCCGCAGCTTGGCGCTGTTGCAACTGATCGAGCGGGGGATGGAAGCAGCCCAGTAGATCGCCAGAAAAGCGAAAGCCCGCCTTGCCGGGCGGGCTTTCTCGAAACTCGTGACGGGCCTTACGGCTAGCGTCGGAGGACAACCAATACCTCCAACCTAGTACGAAGACGCTTCATTCGCAAGTGGAAATTGCCGTTTCCGCTGAGGGGAGAGGCTTGCCCGTCGCGATCCACCCGAGAGGAGGATCAAGATGGAAACGGAAAGCGCCTTTGGGGCGCCAGGGGAGGGCTTTGCCGGCGGCCCGACCGGCTTTCGACGGCTGACACCCGGCTTGCTCGCGGCCGACCGCACGGCCGAGGACTTTGACGGCCTGCCCGAAGGGGTTGAATTCCACAGCCAACTGCTGGCCGCGCTGAAGGCGGCAGCGCCGCGGCTGGGACTGGCCCCGCGTCTGGTGCACGCGGTTGACTGGCTGTTCAAATTCACCCGGCCGCAGGACTGGGAGGAGGGGAGCCGGCCGATCGTCTGGCCCTCGGCCTCGTTGCAGCAGGACGCGCTCGGCCTGTCGCCGACGCAAGCGAAGGCGATCAACCGGGCTCTGATCGAGGCCGGGCTGATCACCATGAAGGACAGCCCGAACGGCAAGCGCTACGGGGGCCGCGACCGCAAGGGACGGATCGTCGAAGCCTATGGCTTCGATCTCTCGCCGATCGCCGCCCGCCACGCGGAATTCCTGCGTCTTGCGGAAGAAGCGAAGGCGGAGCGGGCGGAGATGGGCCGGCTGCGCCGGCGGGCGACGATCGCGCGCAAAGGCGTCACCCAGATCCTCGAGACCGCGGCCGAGTACGGCCTCACGGGCGAGGAGTGGCCGACGCTGATGCGCGAAACGAGGGGCCTCACGCGGGCGCTCCGGGGGGCCGAACGGCCGGCGGAAATGGCGTTTGTTGTCGAGGGCCTGGAGCGGCGCCAGGAGTTGGCGCGCAAGCGCCTGGAATCGCTGCTGTTAGACGCCGAAACGGTGCCGCCAGAATCAGTGGATTCCGACCCCAAGGGGCCGGAATACCGCCCCCACATTATACCTACAAAACCACCTGTTAATCCTGAACAGGATACCGTAACTGCACACGAAGGGTGTAAGTCGGCTTCGGGTTCGGTTCCGTCCGATGCGCCACCGGCTGGCGAGCTGGCGAGGCCTGCACATGAGGGCCAGAGCGGGAAGACCGAAGAACCGGAACTGGAAGCGGGGCAGGGGAAGCGGCAGCGGCCCCGGCCGCCCGCCCGGACCGACAGCAACCCGGTGCTGAAACTTCCGATCGACGAGTTGCTGCAGCTGGCGCCGCGGCTGCGGACCTACCTGACGTCGCCGCGGCCGGCCTGGCCGGAGATCGTCGATGCCGCCGACTGGCTGCGCGGCGACCTTGGGGTGTCGAAATCGCTGTGGGGCGAGGCCTGCATTGCGATGGGCCGCGAGCAGGCGGCGATCGCGATCGCAATCGTCTCAGCCAAGCCGGCGGAGCATTTCCGCTCGACGCCGGGCGGGTATTTCCACGGCATGGTAGCGAAGGCGAAGAGCGGCCAGCTCAACCTCGCGCGGACGTTCTGGGGCCTGCGCCAGACGGCGGCGGCTAAATCACGCCGCGGTGCATCCAAGCCGGTCCCATCATGACCGACTGCTGGCCACCATATGCCGCGGTCCTGGCCTGGTGTTTCGCTGGGCTGGGGGTCGCCGTTGCGGTCGAGAGCGAAAGCTGTTCCGTCGGTCGCTTTTGACCGTTGCAGCAGCCATCCCCACTCGGATTACAGCACCTTGGTTGCACGTGCTGCGACGCGTTGGGCAGTGGAATGTTCGTTGAATGTTCTTGTTGATCCTTTGCGATGGCAGAGAAGCAGCCTGCAGCTTCGAAGCGGATGATACGCAGGCAGGGCAGGGGGCCTCTATTCGCTCAGACGTTCGTCCAGCGTTACCCAGCCAGACATCCTGCAGCGGCAGAGGCGGCCGGCCGCCGATCGTGTCCGGAAGGGCGCGCAACGTCTTGGCATAAAGTTCCGCGGCGTCAATCCGCTGGCGCATGGAGGGGCGTCGGTGTTGGTCGCATTGATCCGTCCGACGCCGGGCACCTCCTCGATGATGTTCCGCCAATCCAGGCTGCTATCGTTGACCGATTTGCCAGCCGCGCCGGCACAGCACATCCGCCTGCTGCCCGAACCAGAGCAGGATGTCGGCGTGATAGGGGTCGCTTCATGCCGCAGCCGCCTTGGGCGTCTTCAGTTGAGCCGCGATACCGGCCTCGGCGAGAATGTCCCCCGGCTCGAGTCTGCCTTGCAGGACCACGGCGACCGCGTCGGGTCCTGCCGCGGTGATGGCCGCGATGGTCCTGCGCAGAGTCTTGGCATTCACCTCGGCGACGATGGTCTTGTCCGGTACGGCGATGCGCAGCGTGACCTTGGCCAGGCCGTTCGGGACGACCACTGCGGCCAAGACCGCGGGGTCGAGGACGACCGAGGCCTTCAAGGCGCGGGATTCAAGCTTGAGTTCCATGTTCCCTTTCCGTTTCTGCTGGTCAATCCCTTGTTGGCACCTGAGGAAGCCGCGCCCAGAGATAGTAACTGCACGCCTCGCCACCGCCAGCCACGGCCTGACAGTCGCGGTGCACGCCGGTGATATCATTGTTCGTCATCGACGTGAGCAATTGCGGAGCACCCGACGGCCCCTACCCATAGCGGACAGCCGCGCCGGAAGCGGATATGTCGATTATGCCCTGGCCGGTGGTACATCCGTCATCCTGTCGCGACACGGGCAGTTTCGGCACCAGACTGTCGTGGCGTTTGGTTTCTGCGTGCTGTTAGCCGACACGCGTCCCGCGGCGGTCGGCAGCCTTGAACCACAGGAGACCATGGTGAGCCGATTTGCGCCGGAGGTTCCGAACAACCAGTGGAGTCCGCATGGCTGATATCGAATGGAAACCACTCCCGGCCGGACTTTGGACACCCCCGGCGGTCTTCGCGGATGTGGGAAACCTGGTGCTTCAGGTGTTCACCGATGATGGCGTGCCGACCTGGGAGATCAGTCGGAAGGCTGGCAACCGGGACGAATGGCGCACCGTGGCCAAGGGGACTGGCGACACCTTCGAGGCGGCTAAAGCGGCGGCGCTGTTTGAGGCGGGCGCAGCATCGCGGATGCGGTGATCTCGCGCGGAGCCGGATGCCGGTGGCGGCAAGCAAGAAGTCGTTATATTCCGCCCGGAAGAAAGCGGGCAGGGCAGGGGGTTCGGCCGTCGCGGAGCACACCATGAGTGTGCATGGACACCGGCATTGCAAGCGCGACGTGAGGTCTCTTTGGATCATGCGATCCAATGCCGGGCATCGCGGATGCCTTGATATCTCACGGTGCCGAATACCAGCTCCGGTCAGAGCCGACGCAGGGCAGGCGATGCCGGCCGGGCCACTTTCCCATTGCGGTTCAACAATCGTGGCTTTCTCTAACCGATCTGAAATCCCGACCGCCGACGCCGAAGCGCGTTGCTATGCACAAGCCAACGAGTGCGCCATGCCAGCGTGACTCAGATCAAACAGTCTCCTGGCAAAACCCAGCGCGATTCATTACCTCGAGAGTCGCAGCATGACAGAAATCAAAGCTACACATCCCACTGCCAAGCCCGTCGCCACCCAAGCTGCTATTGTTGCGACCCTGGCTGCTTGCTGGGATTGCGCAAGCTGGGCTTCCATTTGCCTTACGATCCCAGCACCTGCCCCACGAATTTGCTCGCAACTCCAATTCGCGGCTGCGGTTATAAGCCGTTCAGATCGAGCCCGAGCCGTTGTATCGGCCAACACGAGGGCGGCCGAAACATTGCCGCTCAGTTCGGCGGCTATCTTTGCGAACTCCTGCCGACCTTCCTTGTGGAGTTCGTCGGCTACAGTGGCGAGGAGAAACACCGGATCGTCAGGGTCTAATGCGGTCCCGTGCTTTTCCCTGATGATGTCAGCGAGGCGATCGATGTCCATCGTCAGACGACCGCGGCGATTTGGCTGAAGATGTCCCGCTTGACCATGGTCAGTCGTTGTTTGGCAATCACCATCGTATCCGGGCGATCGATCACCTCCGTAAAAGTCAGCTTCTGGTCGAGCATTTCCAGGACATTGCGGCCATGGTGCGGGTTGAGCTTGGCTAGGCGCACGATGCCGCCGATGCGCTCGCGATTCTCGCGGTAGACCTTGGTGTCCTCAAAGTCGATGCCCTCGGCCCGCAGCGGTCCGAAATACTCGTTGGCCCAGACCACGAGTTTGACGGCCGGCGGGTAGTTCTGGATCACTGAGGCCAACCCGCGTAGCGTGTCCAGCATTGAGCCGCCGCCGGCGACAATCGTATGGATCACCATCTCCATACCATGGGCTGCCAGGACCTCGCTGACCTCGTTTTCGATCAGATATTTGGACATCGGGACGAACCCAGCGGCGCCGTTGTCGACGATGACGTCACCCTCACCGCCGATCCACTCGTTGACCAGGCGATCGATCTCCAGCGAATTGATCTGTTCGCCCTCCAGCAAGTCGATGGGCCTCGCAGCGAGGGCGGTAATGGCAGCGAAACTGCTGTTCACGGGATCTGTATCATAGCTGCGAATCGGACTGCCGGCTTCAGTCAGGTATTGAGCGAGCATCAACGCAACCAGCGTTTTGCCGACGCCGCCTTTACCCTGCAGGACGAGATGCACACGCCGCTTACTTTTGCTTGCCATCGGCAATTCCGAGGAGTTGTTGGCGGTCGTTTTCGCGGATGTGCGGGTGGTGCGAGAAGGTTCCGGTTGGGGATTTGTGTCCATTGTTTAGTTCCTTTGGGGTGGGGGAGGGCAGGGGAGTTTTCACGATCAGCCGGACCTGCCGCTGGAACGCGCCCATCGTGAGGTGGCCAAGCTTGTTGGGATGGCGGCGGTAGATATCCGAGACCGGAAAGCCGGCGGCCAGGTCGCGCAGGATCTCTTCCCTGAGGCTGATCACTGCTATGCGGGCGGCTCCCCATTTCGGCTTTTTCATGCCGACGGTCCCTTCGAATGCGAGTCGGCGGGCGTTATCGCATCTCGGGATTATTCAGGTTTTATCGGCCCGTTTTTGTTGCAAGGGGGCCACACGACGCCTCCGGCAACGGTATGACCTGGCTTTCCGGGCGCGAACTGCAGAGAAGGGCCGAATCAGGCTAAGTCAGGCCAAGTCAACCCGAAGCAATCCTTGGAGTTCGTAGGCAGGGTGTGCGATGTGTGCCTACATCGCGTCGCCTTATTCGCTTTGCTCAACGGATTTTACGCTGGAGATATGGCCCGGTGGCTGTCAAACGGGACGCCAGAGACCGCACCAACCCGATGCGGGTGTATGTCAACGCCGATGACAGAAAAGCAATCAAGGCCAGGGCGAAGGCGTCTGGCCTTACAGCGTCCAACTATCTTCGTGTCGCTGGTTTAGGTGCAACCCTACAGTCAGCATTGGACCACGAAGGCGTCGCTACTTTGGCCAAGATCCATGCAGACGAAGGCCGCCTGGGCGGCCTACTGAAGATGTATCTGCAGGATCGGGATCCGGATCGCCGGACAGCCGAGCGGTTGCTCCAGGATATCGAAGCCGTTCGCGCAGAGATTCGCGCGGCGCTGAAACGGGTCTCGGCGTGATCGCGGAGCGCATCAAGCGAAAGCGGCCAACCGACTTCAAGCGGTTGGCGGCATACGTCGTCAACGCCAAGGATGGCGGTCGCGGGGATCCGGTCGACTGGCAGTTGGGCGAGTACATCCTCGACCACGCGCACGTCGGCGAGAAGGTGGCATGGGCGCACGCGACGAACTGCCAGGAGGAAGACCTCGGAATTGCGGTCAAGGAGATCCTTGCCGTCCAGGCGCTGAACAAAACGGCACGCACCGACAAGAGCTATCACCTGGTCGTCTCGTTTCCGGTGGGTGAGCGGCCGACGCGTGAGCAGATGGAGGACATCGAGCGCGAGTTGTGCGAGGCGATCGGCTTCGAAGACCATCAGCGCATCGCCGCGGTGCACCAGAATACCGACAACTGGCACATGCACATTGCGATCAACCGCGTTCATCCAAAGACGCTCAGATGCATCGAACCGTATTATGATCACTACCGGCTGCAGGAGCGTGCGCAGCTCCTGGAGGTCAAGCACAACCTCACACGGGACAACCATTCGCCGACGCCAGAGAAGGCGCTGAAGGGCAGGGCGGGCGCCATGGAGGCACACGCCGGCCGCATGAGCTTTGCTCGCTGGGTTGCCGAGAACGCGGCGGAACCGTTGCTGGCCGCGGCTGCGAAGAGCAGGACTTGGCAGGATCTGCATCTGGAGGCTGCGAAGTATGGCGTCGAGATCAAGCCCCGCGGTGCCGGCCTAATCGTCGCCAACATCAGCGACAAGCGAGCACGGATCAAAGCCAGCGCTGTCGGACCCGCTCTATCGTTCAAAGCGTTGACCGACCGGCTTGGCGCCTATGAAGCGCCTGGCGCAACCGTAGCAGAGGGGACACCCACCATGCGTTACGACGGCAGACCGGCAGGCGCATCGCCCGATCTGTGGACGCGCTACCAGCAGGAGCGCTTTGCAGCGACACAGGCCCGGGACGCGGCTCTGGCGCTGTTGCGGGCGCGCCATGTGCGCCACGGTCAGGAGATGGAGGCGTGGCACAAGCAGCGTTACAAGAATCTCGCTGCACAGCATCTCAGTTTCGCCAACCGCGGCGCAGATGGCCTTGATCCTGGACGGCAAGCGGGTGGACGGGACGGCACTGCCGGCGGACCGGGCCGAGGCGATCAGCGCCCGCCTGCTGGCGCTGTATGGGTTCCGTGGCAAAGGCGCGCCCAGTGAGGTGGAACGTGGCCACCTGCTGGCGGGGCGGCGGGCGGACGGATCGGAGCCCGGGCGCGCGGCGCTGCTGGAGGGGCTGGCGGCGACGCGGGCACCGATCGGCTATGTCGATCTGTGCTGGTCGGCGGACAAATCGGTGTCGCTGGCCTGGGCGTTCGCGCCGACCGAAGCGGAGCGCAATATGATCGCCCAGGCGCACCGCGATGCGGTCGATGCGGCGATGCGCCATGTGGAAAGCGAGCTCGGCCGGGCGCGCAAGGGCAAGGCGGGACGGCTCGGGTTTGAATCCGGGCGGATCGGCTGGGTCCGCTTCGACCACTATGCCAGCCGCCCGACAGTGGAGGTGCCGCGGCACGATGCGGCCAGCGGCGAGGCCTATACCGAACTGGTGACGTTGAAGGTCGCGGGCGACCCGCAGTTGCATACGCATGTCGCGGTGCCCAACGCGGTGCTGACCGAGAGCGGCCGAGTGGGCGGGCTGGATTTGCAGCGCCTGGAAGGGCGAGTGCATGAATGGGGGGCGCTGTATCAGGCGCATCTGGCGACCAACTTGCGCCAGCATGGCATTGAGGTGGCGCTCGACGCGGCGACCGGCGCGGCGCGGATCGTCGCGGTTCCCGATTCGGCGCGGGCGGCATTCTCGAAACGAACCATGAACGGCACCGAAGCGGCGAAGGCCTATGCCGCCGGCCTCGGGATCGATTGGAACAGCCTCGACGCCGAGCGGCGGATCGGGCTGGCCAAGCGCGGGGTGCAGGGCGATCCGCGGCAGGTCAAGCAGGACGACCGCGGCGACTGGGTGGCGTGGCGGCGCGAGGCGGCGGCGCTCGGCTGGCATCACCGCAGCGTGCTGCGGCCGGAGCCAATCCCGTTGCCGGCACGGGAAGAACGATTGGACCAGGCCTATGCGGCGGCGGTCGGGCTGCTGGACCGGGACCTGCAACGGCGGGCGGTGACGGATGCCTCCGTCGCGCGGGTGGCGGCGGCACGCGGGTTGATCGTCTCGGGGGTGGAGCGTGCGACCGAGATCGATGACGTGGTGCGCGCCTTTGCGACGCGCGGCGTGCGCCAGGACGGGCAGGCGGTGGGGCTGATCTGGGGGCAGACGGCTGACGCGCAGGGCCGCGAGCGGGTGAAGCTGACCACCACGCTGCATGTTGAGAGGGAGCGGGAGTTCCTGTCGCTGGCGCAGAACGCGGCGGCGGACCGGAGCGGCGCGCTTGGGGCGGAGGCGATCGCCGCCGCGGTGGCGCGATCGGGGCGGGATTTCGAGCGAAGCGCGCACGGGCGGACGCAGCGTGCGCTGATCGAGCAGTTGGGGCAGGGCGGGCGGCTGGCGGTGGCGATTGGCGTTGCCGGTTCGGGCAAGTCCACGGTGCTGGCACCGCTGGTCGATGCCTGGCGGCGCGACGGACGGCATGTGTACGGCGCGGCGCTGGCCTGGCGGCAGTCGGACGACCTGGCCGCGGCCGGCATTGCCGAAGCGGACCGGGCGGCGTTCTCGGTGTTCCTCGACCGCGTGGCCAAGGACCAGGTCCGCCTGGACCCAACGAGCGTGGTGGTGGTGGACGAGCTTGGCCTGCTGGGCACGCGGCAATTGCTGGAGCTGCTGCGGGTGCAGGCGGTGACGGGCTGCCAGGTGGTGGCGGTTGGCGATCCGAAGCAGTGCCAGTCGATCGAGGCCGGGCCGGTGATCGATCTGCTGCACCGGGCGCTCGGCAATGGGGCGGTGCCAGAGTTGCTCAGTACGGTGCGCCAGCAGAGCGCACGCGAGCGGGAGACCAGCCTGATGTTCCGCGAGGGGCGAGCAGCAGAGGCGCTGGCGCTGAAGCGCGCCGACGGCACCGCGCAGCTGGTGCCCGGCGGCTACCAGGAGGCGGTGGCGCATGTCGCCGATCTCTGGGCGGCGCGACAGGCGGCGAACGCGCATGATCCGGCCTACACGCTCACGGTCAGCGCGCCGAGCAACGCGGATGCGCGGGCGATCGGCGCGGCGATCCGCGAGCACCGGCGGGACGCCAAGGAGGTGGGGCCGGACCAGGTGGTGCTGGATGCCTGCGATCAACTGGGCGCGGCCTATGAACTGCCGCTCGCGGTGGGCGACCGGGTGCGGCTGTTCGCGCGCACCAACGCCGCCTATGCCGACCGCAGCCGCGGCATCATCGGCAACAACGGCTCGGTGCTGACCGTGCGCGGCATCGATGCCGCCGGCGTCGTGCTGCAAAACGCGCAGGGCCGCGAGGGGCTGGTGAAGTGGGACACGCTGCGCGATCCGGCGAGCGGGCGGATCCGGCTGAGCTACGGCGAGGTGCTGACGGTCGACGCCTCGCAGGGGCTGACCAGCACCGAGCATATCCAGGCAATGCCAGCCGGCACCAGGGCGGTGACCGCCTACAAGGCGTATACGGCGGCGAGCCGGCACCGGCAGGTGAGCTATCTGGTCACCTCGGACGGGGCGGAGCGGCGGGAGATCGCGGCGCACCGGCCGCTCGGCGACCCGCGGCCGATCCGGGAAGCGGATGTGTGGGCCAACATGGCGCGCAACCTCGCGCGCCAGCCGGAGATGCCGGCGGCGCTGGATTTTCTGGAGCGGGCGCATGGTGTGCGGCTCGGTGCCGTGCATGCGTTGCAGGCGGGGCTGCAACCGGGCGAGCAGCGTGCAGCGGAGGGGCTGGCGAAGACCACGCTGGCGGACACCTGGCAGCAGCGGCGTGTGATCGAGCGTGTGGCAGAGATGACGGAGCGGCTGGGGGCCCTGGCGCGCGAGCAGGGCGCGGTGCTGGAGGCACTCGGGCGGCTCGCGCCGGCGATCCACGAGGTCGCCATGCGTGCGCTGGCGGCGATCCAGCCCGTGCTGCAACGGGTGGCCGAACCGTGGCGCGAGCGGTTGCAGCAAACGCATGCGGTCGAGCGGAAGCACGAGCGCGAACACACCGCCCGGCTGTCACGCGGCCCAAGCCTGGAGATGTAGTCCGCCGAGACACGCACTTAATCGGAATCGGATAACCTGAAGATGCTTGCGAAAACTGGTCACAAGGAAAAGCTGCGCCATAGGAGCGTTGCAATAACCTATCTGATAGATTATATGCAGGAATGGCCGGAACGCTCTTCTGGATTGATGCGATCCAGGTGTTCATCGGCGCCGAGGATCATCCGCCGCCTCACGTCCATGCCGTTCACTCCGGTGACGGCTGGGTAGCGCGGTTTCGGTTCTCGTTCCTGTCCGATGTGACCGGCCTGTACCGGTTCCGGCGTCGGGGACGGAGGCCAACGGGCGCCACGCTTGACCGGGTGGCCGAGGCGATCATGGCGAACCTCCCGGTTTGCCGGGAGAACTGGTGGGCCACGCATGGGAGCCGGCACGGGATTGGCCTGGTCAACCGACGTGTTGAGACGAGAAACATCAAGGGCGGCGACGGGTGTCTGGCCAAGGTGGCGCTGAAACCCAGCAAGGCGGCAGTCGGCATCGTGTCGGCTGATTACGACCCGGGCAGCGGCGAGGTCGCGCTGATCCTGGACGATGGGCGGACGCTCTCACTGACGGCGGGGCGACACATCGAGGAGGCGGAGGAATGGTGAAGGACAACGAGAAGGGCTGGGTGCTGCCACAGCGCAAGCCAATCACCAAGGACGTGCTCGATCGGGCAATCGACGCCGAGGAAGAAGCCGCCTCCCGGGAGCATCAAGCGCAAGAGGCCTGGTTCGACCGCCAGCACGGGACGGTGATGCTGAAGCTGACGGACGGCCGGGTTTTTGGCGCGGAACCCGGCTTCATCCCATCCCTGCACGATGCATCGCCACAACAGCTCGGCGCGCTGCGGGCATCGGACAACGGGGTGTATCTGGTCGTCGAGGACCTGGACCTGCACATCAACGTGGATGGGCTAGTGACGCGGATCATGGAAGAATCGCCGCTGGCCATCAAACGATCAGGGGCACGTCTTGCCGGGCTGACAAGCTCCCCGGCCAAAGCGATATCCTCCGCGCGCAACGGGCGGTTGGGTGGGCGGCCGAAGTCCAAACCGAAAACGGTGGAACACCACGGTTAGTTGGCGTGCAGGAAAGGGAAGGGTCGGGGGCCACGACGAGAGTAGTTCGCATGTGTCCGGAATCAATGAACAGAAGTGAATGCGGATTCCGCCATTTGACCGTCTCAGGCCTGTCCAGAATCGACCGGTTACGGACAGACCGCAGCGCCCTGTCCGGAAACTAGCTTTGCATCATTCTGGACGCGGCCCACATTCCGGACGCCCTTTCCGGGCAGCGCCCGCGCCTCGCTCAGACTGCCGGTCCCGCGATCAGCGGCGTGAGCAACCCGAGCAGTACCGGGACTTCCACCGTTGCCGTTTTCCATAGGATGTCCCGGTCGATGTCGAAATAGGCATGGACCAACCGGTTCCGCATCGCCGTGATCTGGCCCCACGGCACGGCCGGTGCGCCCAGGCGGGTGTCAGCGGATACCTTCGAAGCAGCTTCGCCGACAATTTCAATCGCGCGGACCAGTGCGAACAGCAGCATGCGGTCCTGGTCCAAAGCCGAACGGTCCCGATCCGCGATGAAGCCGGCCACGGTTTCCGCGGCCTCGATCATGTGGAGGATGCGGACGCGATCGTCAGGCGGCATATTGCAGTGCCGCGGTGCGCAGCACGTCGCCACGGAAATGAGGACTTAGATCGGGCGGCGTGCGCAAATCGACCCGACGACCGCCAAGCAAATCGGAGAAAGCCGCCTCGATGGCTGCCAGACCTAGCAGGCCTGGTTCCGACCCAGGCACGAATTCCACGAGAAGATCGACATCGCTTGCTGGTCCGGCCGTCCCCTGGAGGACGGAGCCGAACAGTGACAGACGGCGGATGGCGTACCGCCGGCATAAAGCGCCAAGCGCGTCGCGATCCAGGAACAGGCTGTCAGGCATCGTGCCTCCACGGGCTTTGCACGAGGTGGTATCACAGTAGCAGACCGGCGGCATCCGAAAGGCGTTCTCGTGTCGGACACTCTCACGCTTTGCGGGCATAATTAATGCCGGTAATCTCGGAGGGGGGCGATGGCCGAGCGCCCTCATCGAACCATAGTCCGCCCGGGAGGCAACAGGCGTGGGCCAGATGCGGGCGAGCGCAGCTCTGGCAGCGGTCGCCGGCCTGCTGGAACCGGACGCGCCGGCTCAGCGCCTTTCAGTTCGGCCGATAGAGCGGGCGGAACTCGGACGGATCGGCATGCCAGCTATGGCGCGACTTTGCCGAGCAGGCGATAGACGCTGGCGCGGCCGATGCCCAGGCGCCTGGCGATGGCACTCGGGCCGAGCTTTTCCTTGTCGTGCAGATCCCGGATGGCCGCTGGGTCGATAGCTGGTTTGCGACCTTTGTAGATACCGCGCGCCTTCGCGGCGGCGATGCCTTCGAGCTGGCGCTCGCGCCGCAGGTTCGTCTCGAACTCGGCGAACACGCCGAGCATGTCGAGGAACGCCTTGCCAGCCGCGGTGCTGGTGTCGATCGGCTGTTCGGTCGCGCGCAGAGCCACGCCGCGGGTCTTCAGCTCGTGCACGATGTCCTGCAGGTCCTTCATCGAGCGGGCCAGGCGGTCGATGCGTGTGACGATCAGCGTGTCACCCGGCTGCACGAAGTCGAGCAGCACCTGCAACTCGGTGCGCCCGTCGCGCCGGCTGCCGCTGGCTTTCTCGGCCCGGATGACGGCACAGCCAGCGGTCTTAAGCGCGGCCCGCTGCAGGCGCAGGTCCTGGTCGATGGTGGAAACACGGGCGTAGCCATAGAGTGGCACGAGGCTGGTCCGATTCTGTCTCGCTGGAGTCTAGACCCGCCTTCCGACGTGTATCAAGTGCCCCAAACCCACCCAAAAAAGACGTGATTCGGTGTCTCGCCGTGATGTCTCTCTAGGGTATACTACAATGAGACGGTATCAGGTCAGGCCATTTTTATGGCCACACCTACCGTGATCTGTCGTTTACTGATGTGCGCCTGATTGGCGAGACGATCGGGGCGTTCTTAGACCAAGCCGCTGAACGGTGGACCGAAGCAGACCTCGTCGGTTGCGGGCGAGACGGGAGGAGCGAACTTGTAGCCAGCGCCCGCGACGGTCACGATGAGGCTTGGCGCGCCGGCGTCCTGCTCGATCTTGCGGCCCAGGCGGCCGACCAGCACGTCGGTGGGTCACCCTTCATTCCGCTTTGAACTCACGGAGGCGAGCATGTCGCGTTACACACCGGTTACCAGCAAGACCCAGATGGCGTCGGAATACGAGCACGTGTTTGACCACGTAATGGGTGTATTCGGACGTGTACGCGGTCCGTTCAGCATGCTGCTGCACAGCCCGGAGCTGACTGAGCGCCTGCTTCCGATGGTGCCATTCGCGCGAGAAATCTGCACCGTTGACCCGAAACTGCGCCAGATCGCCATCCTGACCGCGGTGCGCGAGCGCGACGCCAACTACGTTTGGGCCGCGCAGGTCGACGTTGCCCGTCGCGTGGGCTTGCGCGAACTGGTGATCGACCTTTTGCGCGCGAAAGGCGATCCATCGGACCTGCCGCCGGAGGAGCGAGACATCGTGGTCTACATGCGCCAGCTGATGCGCGCCAACCGGGTCGAGCAACCCGTGTTCGATGCATTGAAGGACCGGCAGGGCGTAAAGTGGTTGGTCGAGCTGACCGCGGTGGCGAACTTCTATGTCGCGCTATGTGGCGTGGTAAACGCTTTCGACGTCCCTGTGCCGCCGGAAGGCGATCGGTTCGATGGCTAGCCGCCCGGCCCTCTTACCGGCCACCATTTGTCATATATCCGACGTTATACGGCACTGGCCTGCACCGCAGCCGGCGCGCGCGGCGCCCGGCAGTTGCTCGATATCGCGGCTGGCGGCTTGCTTGCCGCTGCCCCCGCGCCCATCCTTACCGCCATGTTTGTCGTCACTGACGCCGATGCCGCTGCCATCCGCGATGTCTTCGAGCGGCACGGTGAGCTGTCCGCGGCGATCGGGTGTCGGCGGGTGAGCACCGCCAAACTATCGCAGACTCGATGGAGGGCGGGGTTGATTTCGTCGTATTGGACATGCCGATTGGAGCCGACCAGACAATGTCCGTGCTTTCCGCTTTGATCTTCGACGTCGACGGCACATTGGCCGAGACAGAGGAACTCCATCGGGAGGCCTTCAATGCGGCCTTTGCCGCCGCTGGGCTTGATTGGCACTGGGACACAGCCCTCTACAGCCAGTTGCTGGCGGTGAGCGGCGGCAAAGAGCGGATCGCGCACTATCAGCATCGCGCTGGTATCACGCCCGCCCTGGACCCTGCGCAGGTGGCGGCGCTCCACGCGGACAAGACGACACGCTACACGGCCAGGCTCAGCGCGAGCGATATCTCCCTGCGTCCCGGCATTCGGCGGGTTCTGGCGGAAGCAAAGGAGGCAGGGCTTCGGCTGGCGATCGCCACCACGACCAGCCGCCCGAACGTGGACGCGTTGCTAAGGCGCTGCGGGCGCTTGGTCTTCCGGCTGCGGCCTGCCTGGCGTTCGAGGACACGATCAATGGCCTGAGAAGCGCGCACGGAGCCGGGCTACGCTGTGTGGTCACACTAAGTGCCTATGGCGGGGCTGGGCCGTTCCCGGGTGCGGCGGCGGTATTGCCGCATCTGGGCAAAGTTGAGCAGCCGACGGAGGTTGTATCAGGACCGGCGTTGCCAGGGGGTATTGCTGATCTGGCGTGGTTGAGGGGTCTCGGCAATTGGGCTGGCTGATCCGACATGCCGCGTTCCGCCTTGTTCCAGAATGAAAAGCGATTGCTTTCAGGGAGTTGACAGGTCCGGATTGCTCCGGAAAATGCGGTCAGGCTCCGGAAAAATACGGTGTTGGACCGGAAAACTTGTAAAGCTGCGTCGAGCACCGTCACGAGCCAGACGCGCGGTCATGTCCGTTGTCGGATGTCCGTTTGGGGCAAGGACCGGCAGGCGGGATCCGGCGGCGGCGGCAGACAGCAAAGAAATGTACCGGCCACCCGGGAACCATAAACTCTATACCGTCGCCGAGGCGCGCGATCGGATCCTCGTGCGGCTGTCCGAGATGTCCGACGGGGCGCCGCTGGACCAGCTGCTACCGTTCCCGCTGCTTCAGCCGAGGCGGGATCGATCTCCAAACTGCGGCAGCGCTCGGCCTGGTCCAGCACGTTCATCGCCGTGCCGGAACTGGCGCGGTCGGGGGACGCGATGTTGCGGCAGGAGAGCGATTTCGCAAGGATTCCGGCCTTCCTACGGCGTGAAATGGCGTGACGCAAATCAACGACATCTTTGGCCGGTGCGGCTTTGACGGTGTCCGGTGGAACCCGGGAAGGGCCATCTTCGAGACACGTCGTCTTGAGCGATGGTCATATTGCTGGGATAACTTTGCGTCACGGACCTAGTAGGCCATATACAGGCTGCGACTGACGATGACGGAGGGCCAATGGACGGCGGGGCAATAGCCGCAAGACCGCACCAATTCACGGTGGCAGACTTTCATCGGATGGCGGCGGCCGGGATTCTGAATGAGGACTCCCGCGTTGAATTGATCAGAGGGCAGATCATCGACATGGCGCCAATCGGTGCTCCGCACCTCAACATGGTGAACCGCCTTACTCGACTTCTTCCTGCCATCCTAGGAGACCTTGGAATCCTCTCGGTGCAAAATCCGGTTCGTCTGGACGACGGCTCTGAACCACAGCCGGACGTCGCAGTCCTTAAGCCCCGCCCGGAGGAATATGAAACGGCCACCCCTCGTGCGGCGGACGTGCTGCTGGTCATCGAGGTGGCGGAGACCAGCATAGACGACGATCGCGCCGTTAAAGCGCCACTTTATGCCGGGAGCGGGATCCCGGAATACTGGATCGTCAACATCGTGGATCGGGTTGTCGAGGTCTACCGCCAGCCAGAGAACGGCCAATACTTGCAGACGCGACGGGTCGGCGCCGATGGCATGCTCGACGTCCTCATGGTGCCAGGCAATACTTTACCCGCCACCGACCTCCTGCGCCGAGCGGCACAGCGATAGCCCACGAACCTATCGGTGCATACGTCGCGGTTGCGCCCGGCGTCATAGTGCGCGCGCTCGGCTCGCGGACCGCGCATGCGTGCCTCTCCGCGGGCCTGTGCCGCTTCAAACTGCTCGGTAGTCAGATCGACCATGAAATTGCCTCCATGCGTCCATCGGCGTGTCTCGATGGTCAGCGACTAGCCGAAGAACCCGACGACTGCCACGAACGAACCGACGGCTTGACGGTGCGCCCGCCGCTCCGGCCATACTCGTCTGACTCGTCAAGCCATCGCCGGAGACCACCCATGCCGCACGTCCTCGGGATCGACCACGTGGCCTTCGCTGCTGCCGACTTGGAGGCTACGTGCGCCTTCTACGACCGGCTGTTCGGTGCTCGCACCCACCTGGATTACGCGCCGGATGGGAGGAGCCTGGTACGCCAGATCGCGGTGGGCGGCGCGTTGCTCAGCATCCACCAGGCGGGCAACGGCCTCGAACTCGTTGCTCGGTGGCCAACTGTCGGCGGTGCCGATCTCTGCCTGCGTTGGTCCGAGAATATCGAGAGCGCCGTGGATCTGCTGCGCGAGCATGGCATCCCGATCATCGAGGGCCCGTCGCGCCGGCGCACCGCCGACGGCCTGCTGGCGCGGTCGATCTATTTCCGCGATCCGGATGGCAACCTACTGGAGCTCATGGCGGCGGATGCGAACGTGACACAGTGATGTGTCCTGAGCACGGACGCCTCGGACGGCCAGGACTTGGCGGAATGAATGCCGCCTGATCCGGCATTGGCAGCGCCATAGCGCCATAGCGTCGACTTGTTATAGATCGATGTTATGTGACAGCTTACGTAATCACGAGTGTCCTCGCTGATCACATTGGACCGAGGCGCGGATGATTGCAGGCCGCTACAGCTACCCGATGAGCTCTCATGCCGTGGCGCGTTGGACGTAATCCAAAAAGTCGCCAACGGTCACGAATCGTTCGAGATCTTCATCTGATATGTCGATGCCAATACGGTCTTCCACCGCGACAGCCAAGTCGATTTTGGAGAGCGAGTCCAAACCGAGCTTGTCGAAGTGCAAGTCGCGGTCGATCTGAGGCAGTTGAATACCCATGATGTTTTTGAGTAGTTCGACGAACGTCGTCTCGATCTCGGTTTGCTGCATATTGATCTCCTCAGGCCTGTGCGGAAGCGGGATGAAACTGCGTCTGCAGCGCGTCGAACTGATGGATCCAGCCGAAGTTCTCCGGGAATCGTGCCACCTGCCGATCGCGTTCGGCGAGTTGCGGTCCATCCGGGAGATGCAGCATTGCGTTGGTGTTCCAGGAGCTGCGCTGGATTTTGCGGGTGCGTGAGCGGCGCAGCGACTGGTACTTCGCAAGTAGTGGAGCAAGCCCATCCGGCGCCCGTCCGGACAAGAGCTCCGCCAGGGTGATCGCGTCCTCAATGGTGGTATTGGCGCCTTGGCCATGGTGCGGCAGCATCGCGTGTGCGGCATCGCCAAGGATGACCACGCCCCCGCGATACCAGTGGAGCAAAGGCCGCGTTCCGAACAATGCCCAGCGGACGGGCAGATGCTGCGAGACCATTTCTATCACGGCCGGATGCCAACCCTTGAATGCGGCGGCCGCCTCACCCGGTTCGATTGTGTCCAACCACTTGTCGGCATGTGGCCAGACCTCCGGGTACTCGACTACGGCAAAGAAATTCACGTACTCGGCGTCGCCTCCGATTGCATAATGCAGCAGGTGGGCGTCCGGCCCCATCCAGAACTGAATCGCCTTGGGGTCGGGCAGCGTCGGCAGCTTCGCGACGGGGACGATGCCGCGAAACGCGCTTGTCCCGGAGTAAACCGTGTCATCTCGGCCAGTGATGAAGCGGCGGATGAGCGAGCGCACGCCGTCCGCCCCTACAACGAGGTCAGCCTCAATGGTTCGTCCGTTGGCGAAGGTCAGACCCGTAGCGCCACCGAGGTCCCTGATCTCAGTCAGTCTATGGTCGAGATGCAGACCGGCGCCACCAAGCGCAACGCTCAGGATCCGCTGGAGGTCCGCACGGTGAATCCCGTAGTAGGGTGCACCGCAAACGCGCTGGTAACTCGTGTTCTCATGCACCGGATGCGCCGCAATGCGGCGGCCGTCCCGCCAATTCCGGTGGATAAGCTCGCTTGGCTCGGTCGAGACTGCTGTGAGCGCGTCGAGCAGGCCGAGTCGGCGCAGCTCCCGGGTTGAATTGGCCGAGAGCGCTACCGCGGCGCCGATTTCGGCCAACTCCGGCGCTTGTTCGTATACGTTGGCTTCGATGCCCAGCTGGCGCAGGGCCACTGCCAGAGTTAGACCACCGACGCCGCCACCGACGATCGCGATTCGAAATGTCTTGGTCATACTTCGTCCCTTTGTCCTGTGTTGATGCTGGGCGCGGCAACGTCCATCCGAGGACCGCCGAATTTGGCGGCTTTCATGTCTCGTCCGCGCCACCATCTTGCGGACTGCTTAGTCCGGTGATCTGGTCTCGGTCCAAGACCAATTCGGTCGCCAGCAAACCTGCTAGCCCGTCTTATTCAGCGAATCAGCCCGGATCACGCCAAAAGCGCGTAGGGCATAGCTGTCCTACGCGCTGTTTTCAGCACGGATTCGGAACGGAAATGCCAGGCGTTGGGGGTTTGCGGGACATGGCGG
>Ga0302320_10002812_pt1 | contig 40713 bp, 37 predicted proteins | sample Bog_T0_3_FD_202130 | JGI IMG/M metagenome (GOLD analysis project Ga0302320, IMG submission 202130) | Peat permafrost microbial communities from Stordalen Mire near Abisko, Sweden - Bog_T0_3 | ecosystem: Environmental > Terrestrial > Soil > Wetlands > Peat | place: Sweden: Abisko, Stordalen Mire... | reverse complement strand
AACTTATGGCTTGGTCAAGGGTGCGCTACCCGTCCGCATCGATGGAAAGCTTACAACGAAATCACGAGAGATGTCGAGGAGAAGCAAAACCAGCCTGCTGAGATGCTTGCTCTCCCAGGTGCCCAAATGCGAGGCACCTGGGGCACCCGGATTTTCGCGTCCCTCCCAGTTGCCCAAAGGCGAGGGACCGTGGGCACCCTGAGCTTGGTTGAATTCAGTCACCGGGACCGGGGCCACCCGCCAACCGGCGCGTGTTTATAGAATAGATCGGATGACTCCACTTTTACTTTTAGTCGCTTGTTTTCTTATGGTTCGCGCTCGGTAACCTTTAAACACCCTATTTTTAGAGAGTTTTCCTTTTAGCCGCCTGATTATAAAGTTGTTACCGCACAGTAACCGAAGGTTACTGTGCAGCATCCATTCTGGGGTGATGTGTCGTAGCGCCAACTGCCGATGCGGAGCAGCGCGGGCTTTTGCTGATGTGCTGAGGACGCCGGATGGATGCCGCAACAGCAAGCAAGCCGCCCCCAAGGACGGCTCGCTGCATAGCGCTAAGGATGAGCTACCGTTGCTTCCTCATAATCCCAGAGACCAGATTCTGATCCTTTCTGAAGGAAAGAACGAACGTCTTGAAAATCTGCTTCTGGAGGTACATCCAGCGAAATGAGACCAGGAATATGGCTCTGTTCTGTTGAGCATCCTCGAGTCTTCAAGACGCTCCGCAGTTCTTTTGAACGCGTCTCAATCGATTCGGAACCTGCGTTGTCCAGCAGTATTACTCTGATTGTCGAGTGCCCCTTCTCTTCTAATAAACCACTGCAGCAAAAGACGCCGTCAGCGTTTCTCGTTGCACTAACAATGTCAAAGCAACTTACTCCCGTCACAAAAAAAGGAATGCTGTCGATTTGATAACGCCCACCGCCAAGTTCTATAGCCCATAGAGATTCCGTCGTTGCAGGTGGATATCCATCGGCACTTCGCGCCAATTCAAAGAGAACCTTCACATGATGTTCACTTGTCTGAGCTCTAGAATGGGATTTCAATTGGGATCTCCGGCATTACTTCAGGCATTACTTCGGGTTCTTCCATTACTGGCAGCGAATTGGACTTGATTCCGTTGCATGTCGCGCAAAGATTTTGTCCGTAAACTGGATCGCCATCACCGCCAAGTGATCTTGGGTAAATATGATCAACATTGCTTTCATTGCCAGGACGAGGAACACCCGCTTGACTCTGTTGCCCAGGAACAGTTTGCTGTCCGCAATTTTCGCAAACATTCGTACCACCGTTTTCTGCGGCATTTCTATTGAGGACAGCCTGTTTTCCTGCGGGTGTAAAGGGCTTTCCAGCGCGGGGGCCTCCAAAGCTTCCAAAAGATCGAGAGAATACAACTGAGATTGCAGCAAATTTGCTTGAGAACCAGTCGCCGATCTTGTTCCACCAATGAGTATTCGCGTGAACCGTTATCGTGGTTTCAACATGTATCTGCTGTTGGGCCTCTCCACGCGCCAGTTGGCTTACATCACCTTGATTGAGTCCTTCTTTTGCGTGAATTGCTTCCAGAGCAAGGCAACCAACTTCACCATCCTTGCAATGGCCACTCGGGTCCAAACCAGTGAGCGGATTGTTGTACACGTATGCGTAGAGGTTGAGGCTCTGTGGGTTGCCGAGTTTGGCATACGGCACCGGCTCGACTTTTGCACTCCAATCCGGGGACATAAACCGACCCATAGCGCTGGAGTAGTACCTAGCCCCGAAGTAGTCGTTGTTGGATTCGGTGTCGCGTTCCTTGCCGGTACTACAAGATGGTGCAAAAACACAGGCCAAACGCACAAGCGGCGGAGTGCGTCATAGCCACATGCTTTTTAACGTTCATTTCCAGTTGGACCTACGCCAACCGATCCCATTCTCTTGATGTACCCTCGATACGTGGTAAAAAAATACGTCATCGACCCAATAGGCCAGGTCACCAAAAACAATAGGAACCAGAGCACCTTTACACCGACACGCGAACGATCCATAAATGCACAGAAAATTGCCATGCTGAAGGAAATGATCAGCGAACATGGAACCGTCAAGGCGACTAGCGCTACGAATACAATTCCCAAGAAGTTATTAGCCGATGAAGAATTTAAGAAGTGACGGCCCCACGGCACCGCGATAAAGAGGGCATACGCGAAACAACTTAAACACACGATAACCGGCCATAAAAGCAACTTGGAGGCCACTTTCGACTCAAGCCAATTGAACCTCATACTTCACCTTTCGCAGACACAATTTGTTGGTACAGATTGTTCGCGGCCGCCCAACGCGCACATAAGCCTCTTATGCATCATTTGGGGGCGATAGTCATGAGTTCATCCAAGGAGCCCGGCTGCGGTGGAGGCGTATTCTTCAACAGGTCATTAAAGGCTTTACCAGCCTCTACACCGCCTTCGATCGAACTGCATGTCCCATGGCAAAATTCTGCACTGACTCCGACCTGGCCACCTTTGCCCTCGACACCTTCCCGCCCCGCCGAAAACTCCCACTTTGGCTTGGAGTCTCCTCCTTCTACTTTTCGTTCGGCTCCGAGAGAGTACCCCGCAATTTCGACCTTGGCATGAACGCTACTTTTAATCTCCTTTTCTTCTTTTTCGCCATTTAAATGTCGCGTAACTTCCGTTCCTTCTTTGTGGCCAGCTTCAAATTTGACAACGCCTTTGATCCCAACTGTGATTTGATCACCTGTCCCTTTGAAACCCGTCGCGTAGAAATAGCTTCCTGCCTGGTTTAGAGCCTGTTTGGCATTGTTCCAAGCATTGATTACCGCATTGCAGAGATTCTGAAGCCAACAGTGCCCGTCAGCATCAATGTGAATCAGCGGATTGTTTCCAACGTATGTATACAGGTTGAGCGACTGGGGATTGTCGAGTTTGGCGTAGGGTACAGGTTCGGCTTTGGCGCTCCAATCCGGCGACAACCATCTTCCCATTGAGCTTGCGTAGTACCTTGCCCCGAAGTAGTCGTTGCCTGATTCGGCGTCGCGTTCTTTGCCGGTGAAGTGATGTTCGGTGGCGTCTTCTGCGTAGCAGTTGTTGGCGGCTGTGCAGGCCGGATTGGGAATCGGCGTTAGTGCATCGCCGTAGGGCAGCGAAACATACCACTCTTCGACAAATCCTTTGGTGTTGGCCTGCACGCGCTTGGTGCCGAGCGGGTCGGCTAACTCGTAATGCAGGCCGAGCTTGTCATAAGTCGCGGTAAGTCGCGCGGCGCTGAAGACATTGGAGTGCTGCCAGACGCCCGCGCCATTGATCTCCGTAACTTGATCGCCGCCCTGGTCCACCAGATACCTCGCACTCAGAGTGTAACCCGCGCCGAGCGGCGGCGCGCAGAGGCTCGTCGCAGTGGCCGGAGCGGCGGGGATGGTCGTCTTGGCGATGCGCGCGCCCTCGGCGTCGTAAAGGTACGAGTTGAGGCCGTCGTAGGTGACGTCGCCGGAGGCATCCCGCCCCAGCGACGAAGACCTGTCGCTGGGGACCCCGACGTAGGCGGACGAGGCGGTTGCGCCGGGAGCCGGAGGTTGAAGCGTGTCGTAACTTGAGCTACCGGATTTCATTACGGAAACAGTATAGCCGGTACAAACGGAAGCTGGTTGAGGTTCGTGGTTCCCACCCTTGAATCAAAGAGCGATTCAAGGATGGGGCACCCACTCATTTTGAGTTGGTCAGAGATGGGCAACCCGCCCCACTGTTACTCGTAAAGAATTGTTGGAAATGCCTGAACCCCGGGGCTAAAGCCCCGATCCTTTTGGAGGCCGCGTTCGGCACGGCTGAAGCCGTGCCCTTTTAAAACTCCGTCGATACGAAAGAACAACGTGTTGAAAGATCACAGGCACCACCCGGCTTTTTCGTTGATCATCATCGGATTCATCTTGCCTTTGCCGTCAGAACCCAGAACGGGAAATATCCAGAGGCGGAAAATGAGATGGCGCAATGCCATGTTCATCCCACAATTGCCACCGGATGCGAAGCCGCGCAAACTTACACTGAAGCCATGAACCGCTCTCTCCAACTGGTTCCGAGGCGGCAAGGCCAGAATGCTGCGCCGCCGGTGGACTTGAACGGCCTCTGCGGCAAGGCTCTGGAGCATCATCAGCGCGGAGAGCTGGCCGAGGCGGAGCGGATCTACCGGCAGGTTCTCGACCTCGATCCGCGACACGCCGACAGCCTGCATCTGCTGGGCGTGCTGGCCCATCAGGTGGGGCGCAACGATCTAGCCGTCGAACTGATCCGCAAGGCGATTGCGCGCGACAAAAAGCCGGCGGCCTTCCACACCAATCTGGGCACGGCGCTGCAGACGCTGGGGCGGCTGGAGGAGGCGGCGGCCAGCTATGAGCGCGCGCTCGTTCTCAAGCCGGATATGGCCGAGGCCGTAATGAATCTGGGCTCCGTGATGCAGGCGCTGGGCAAGCCCGAAGAGGCCGAGGCGCGCTTTCGCCAGGCGCTCAGGATACAGCCGAATCTGGCCGAGGCGCACGTCAATCTGGGCAACATCTTGCAGGCGCAGGGCAAGCTGGAGGAGGCCGTGGCCCGGCAGGAGCGGGCTGTCGCGCTGAGGCCGGAGTTTGCCGAGGCCCACTTCAACCACGCCAACGCGCTGCAGGCGCTGGGCAGGCTCGACGAGGCGGTGACGAGCTACCGGCAGACGGTGGCCCTGAAGCCGGGCGTAGCCGAGTTCCACGGCAATATGGGAAACGCGCTGCTGGCGCTGGGCAGGCTGGAGGAGGCCGAGGCCTGCTATCGGCAGGCGCTCGCGCTCCAGCCGGATTACTCCGAGGCCTTCTACAATCTGGGCAATCTGCGCCAGGCGCAGGAGAAGCTGGAGGAGGCAGCCAACTGCTACCGGCGGGCGATCGAGCTGAAGCCGCAACTGGCCGAGGCGCATTACAACCTGGGCAATACGCTGCACTCTCTGGAGAGGCTGGAGGAGGCCGCGGCCAGCTTTGAGCGGGCGCTCGCGCTACGGCCCGATTACGCCGGGGCGCACTACAACCGGGGCTGCGTGCTGGAGGATCTGGGCCGCCTGCAGGAGGCGCTGGCGGCGATGGAGCAAGCGCTCGCGATCAAGCCCGAGTATCCGCAGGCGCGCTTTGGCCATGCGCTGGCCGTACTGCGCGGCGGAGATTTTGCGCGCGGCTGGGAGTGCTACGAGAGCCGCTGGCAATCGCCCGACCACGACACGCCGCGGCGCGCCTATCCTCAACCCGCGTGGCGCGGCGAGAGGCTGGAGGCGGGCCGGCTGCTCTTGTGGGGCGAACAGGGCATCGGCGACGAGATCCAATTTGCAGGGCTGATTCCCGACGCCGTCCGCACCGGCAACCGCATCGTGCTCGATTGCGAGCCAAGGCTCAAGCCGCTCTTTGCGCGCTCGTTTCCGGAGGTCGAAGTGGTGACCGGCTGCGCTCAGGAGCAGGCACAGCCAGCGGAGATTGCCGCGCAACTGCCGACCGGCTCGCTGCCTGTCATCTTTCGCACGACGGAGGCGGCATTTGCCGCGACCGCATCGCCTTATCTGAAGGCCGATGCCGAGACGCGCGCAGGCTTCCGCTCCAGCTACAGCGACGGGCGCAGGCTGGTCGGGCTGGCCTGGCACACGATGAACAAGAAGACGGGGCACAAGCGTTCGATCGCGCTCGATGCGCTTGGACCGCTCTTTGCGCTGGACGGAAATCGCTGGATCAGCCTGCAATATGGCGGCTTTGACGCGCTGCAGGCGGAGGCGGAGGCAGCCCATGCGCCGCTGCTTATCGACCGCACGGTGGATCAGTTTGTCGATCTGGATCGCTTTGCGGCGCAGATTGCAGCGCTGGATCTGGTGATCACGATCGACAACTCGACGGCGCACCTGGGTGCCGCACTGGGAGTGCCGGTCTGGCTGCTCATACCCTTTGCCGCCGACTGGCGCTGGATGGAGCGGCGCGGCGAGAGTCCCTGGTATCCGACGATGCGGCTCTACCGGCAGCCGAAGCGGGGCGATTGGCGCTCGGTGCTGGAGGCCGTCGGGCGCGATCTGGAGGGTGCGAAGAACTGAAGCGGCAACGCTTATGCAGGGAGATTTGCTTTGAATAACATCTTCTTCAGCCGCAGCGAAACCTGCACCAGCAGGATCAGCACCGGGACCTCGACCAGCGGACCGATGACCGCGGCAAAGGCCGCACCGGAGTTGAGGCCGAAGACGGCGACCGCAACGGCGATGGCCAGCTCGAAGTTGTTGCTGGCCGCGGTGAACGAAAGCGTGGCCGTCCGCGAGTAATCGGCGCCTGCCCGGCGGCCCATCCAGAAGCTGACAAAGAACATGACAACAAAATAGATCACGAGCGGCAGGGCGATCCGGAGCACATCGAGCGGAAGCTGGACAATTAAATTGCCCTTGAGGCTGAACATGACCAGGATGGTGAACAGCAGCGCCGCCAGAGTCAGCGGACTGATGGTGGGCAGAAAGCGCGACTGATACCAGAGGCGGCCTTTGGCGCGCACCAGAATGAAGCGCGTCAGCATTCCGGCGAGAAACGGAATGCCGAGATAGATGAAGACGCTTGCGACGATCTGGCTCATGCGAATATCGACGACCACGCTTTTCAGGCCGACCAGCGGCGGCAGAACGGCGAGAAAGAACCAGGCATAAACGCTGTAAAAGAGCACCTGGAAGACGCTGTTGAAGGCGACAAGGCCGGCGGCATAATCGGCGTCGCCGCGCGCCAGCTCATTCCACACAATCACCATGGCGATGCAGCGGGCGAGACCGATGAGAATCAGCCCTGTGCGGTACTCCGGATAGCCGCGCAGAAAGATCACGGCCAGGGCAAACATCAGCATGGGACCGATGACCCAGTTTTGCAGCAGCGAGAGGCCCAGCACCTTGCGATTGCGAAAGACCTCGCCCAGGCGCTCATACTGCACCTTGGCCAGCGGCGGATACATCATCAGGATCAGGCCCACGGCGATGGGAATGTTGGTGGCGCCCGCCTGAAAGCGTTGCAGGAATGCGGGAAATACGGGCACAAAGCGACCCAGCGCAACTCCGGCCGCCATGGCCAAGAAGATCCAGAGCGTCAGAAATCGGTCGATCATGGATAGTTTGCCGCTGCCCGGCACTGGGCAACATAACTCCGAGCTCGTCTGCATTCCATCTCTCCTTCGCACTGTTACAGCGGTTGCTTGCCGATTGCACGCATCCGGCTCTCGATCGCCATTCGGTCCAGCGTCTCCAGCGGCAGGCTCAGGAAGAGTTGCACGCGGGTGCGAATCTGACGCAAAGTGTTTGCGAAGGCAGCGCGCTTCTCCTCGTCCGAGCCAGCGAGGGCCGCCGGATCGGGAAAGCCCCAGTGCGCCGTGACCGGATGTCCCGGCCAGATCGGACAGACTTCGCCCGCGGCGTTGTCGCAGACGGTGACGACAAAGTCCATCTCCGGCGCACCGGGCTGCGCGAACTCATCCCAGCTTTTGCTGCGCAGGGCATCGACCGGATAACCGAGCGCCCGCACCTGCTCGATGGCGAAGGGATTGACAACGCCGCTGGGATGGCTGCCCGCGCTGTAGGCATGGAAGCGGCCCGCTCCCATTGTGTTGAAGAGCGCCTCGCCCATGATGCTGCGCGCCGAGTTGCCGGTGCAGAGGACGAGGATGTTATAGGACTTTGGCATAAGTAATCTCCGTAATGAATGCCGTAGGGTTCGTGATCTCCCACCCATTCGCATAGAACGCGAAAGGATGGGGCACCCAAATTTCAGCAGCAGTGAATATGTCTCAGTTGCAGCAGCCGGGACCGACGCAGCCGCAGTCCGGTTTTGTCGCACGGATAAAGGCGCTCATGAACTTGCCCTCGATCAAAGGCGCAACCGCATCGACGTCGATGCCGGCCTCGATGAGAAAGTGCCGCGCATCCTCAATGGAATAGATGCGCGTCGGCTCGATCGAAAGCGCGGAAAACCCCGCGCGGATCAACTTGGCGGCGTACTCGCCTTCTTCCAGCGCCCCGGCGATGCAGCCGACCCAAAGCTCCATGCTCCGGCGCACCCGCTCATCCACCTCACCGCGCACCACGACATCGGAGACGGCAAAGCGACCGCCCGGCTTGAGCACGCGGAAGGCCTCGCGCAGCACACGGTCTTTATCGGCCGAGAGATTGATGACACAGTTGGAGATGATGACATCCACGGAGCAGTCGAGAAGAGGAATCCTCTCGATCTCTCCCTTGAGGAACTCGACATTTTCCACGCCCGCCTGGCGCTGGTTCTCACGGGCCAAGGTCAGCATATCGTCGGTCATGTCGAGGCCGTAGGCCTTGCCGGTCGGCCCCACGCGCCGGGCCGAGAGCAGCACATCGATGCCACCGCCGGAGCCCAGATCCAGCACCGTCTCGCCCGCCTTCAACTCCGCCAGCGCCGTCGGATTGCCACAGCCCAGCGAGGCCAGTACGGCGTTTGCCGGCAGACCGTTCTTCTGCGCTTCTTCGTAAAGGTTGGTGGTGACCGGATCGCAACAGCGCAGCGCCGGATCGCCGCAGGCTACCGATCCTTTATCCCGCACTCCACGGGCTGCCGCGCCATATTTTTCTTGAACCAGGGTTTTTGTATCCATGAAAGCGCCTCATATTCGCTAAAACGAATATATTACCGACCAACACATCTGTCAATACGTATATAATTTTTTTATGGGATGCTGCTCTGAATCGATGGATTTGGCCGGCCTCTTCGCGGCTTTGGCCGATCCGACCCGTCTGCGCCTGCTGAACCTGATGAATGGCGGCGAGGTCTGCGTCTGTTACTTTGTCGATATCCTCGGGCAGAGCCAGCCGAAGATCTCGCGCCACCTTGCCTACCTGCGCAAGGCCGGCCTGGTGAGCGCGCGCCGCGAGGGCAAATGGATGCACTACAGCATTTGCACGCCTGCCGACGGAGCCTGCGCCTCGATCCTCTCCACTGTTCTGCTCACGCTGGGCAGCGACGAACAGATGCGGGTTGACCGTGCACGGCTGGAGCGCTCGGGTGGGGTGCAACTGGTCAGGATTGGGGATGCGGCGCATTGAGCTACCGCCGCAGATGAAGTTTCTCTCATCCGATCTGCGCCTATTGATCCGGCAAGAAAACAGGGCCATTCTTTCCCACCCATTCCCGCAAGAAACGCAGGAATGGATGGGGCACCCCTACAGTATTGAGTTGCCGGATCAATCATGCAGTAAGCGGAAGTTTGGGAAGCAACCAGAGAATTCTGGAAAGATCGCATCCAGAAGCGTATAGTCCGGATTTAGCTCTGCCGATAGTATCTCCATGATCAGGAGATCGAGGGCGGGGTTGCGCGAGGGGATCTGGAGCGTCCGTTGGAATGGCGCGGCCTCGTCTCCGGCCGCAAACAGTGAATTGCACTGCTCGCTCTTGGCCTATCATGCACGATGGATGAGGAAGATGCGGACGGGAAAAACCCTCTCCTTGAGTTTTCGATTCTGCTGCGCGGCATTGGCCATTCTGCTGGCGCTGGTCACTCTCCGGCCCGCGATTGCCGAACAGGCTCCTGCGAAGGGGCAGGCTGTTGCTCAACCCACAATCACCACGGCGCGGCAGGCGCACGCCCTATTGGCAATCGAGGCCAATCGCGGCTATCCTGTTCATCTCCAGGGGGTTGTGACCTACTTCGATCCGGATTACGGGGTCGGCTACGCGGCGGTCTTTCTGTGCGACTCAACGGGCTGCGTCTTCTTCCGGCCGCCTTCCAAATCCATTCCGCCGCTGCCCGCCGGAACCATGGTCGATGTGCAGGGGGTGAGCGCCGCTGGAGATTTCGGATCGATCGTCGTCAATCCCACGGTTCGCATCCTAGGAAATGGCCCGCTTCCCGCAAATCCTCCGCAGGTAACGCTGTCTCGCCTGTTGACCGGAACGGACGACGCGCAATGGGTCGAGGTCGAGGGGACGGTTCACTCCGCCGATGTCTACCCGCACAGCGTCACAATCCATGTGGCGTTGATTGATGGCGTCATCAGCGGAACAATGCCCATTGAGGCGGGCGCGAACTACGCCGCGCTGATCGACGCCAAGGTGAGAGTGCGCGGCAATGCGGCGCCCACCGTCAACGCCGACTCCCAGTTGATCGGCGTCCATCTGAAGGTTCCCGGCCTCTCCACGGTGACGGTGATCGAGCCGGCGCCGGCCAATCCCTTTCTGCGCCCGCCCACGCCGGTCGACCGGCTGCTGCACTGGGATCATTACTCCGACTCCTTTCATCGCGTGCATCTGCGCGGGAATGTAACCTTGCAGTGGCCCGGCCAGTCGCTCTGCCTGCGCGATGTAACGGGCGGAATCTGTATGCAGACGAACCAGAATCTGCCCTTTGCGCCGGGCGATCAGGTCGATGCAGTCGGCTTTGTGGGAACCGAAAACAACGAGCCGATGCTCACCGGCGCCGAACTGATCCACGCAGGGCCAGGCTCTCCGGTGGCCGCCGTGCCCATCACCCTTGACCAGGCGCTGAAAGGCACCTTCCACTCTCAGCTCGTTCAGATCGACGGCCGGTTGATCGGAGAGGATGACGCCTCATCCAACGTGAACCTGATGCTGTCGTCGGGAAACACCATCTTTTCCGTTCTGCTTCCCAAAAAACTGCTGGGCTCTCAAACCGGTCCGTGGAAGATCGGCAGCTTGTTGCGGGTGACCGGCATCTGTTCAGTACAAATCGATATCGCGACCCACCTGCGGGAGGGAGTCACGGTCACCAAAGCCTTCCGCGTCCTGATGCGCACGCCGGGGGATGTTGTCGTCCTCGAAGGCCCATCCTGGTGGACACCGGGGCATATCCTCATCCTGCTGGCGATTGCGCTGGGCGCCACTCTCTGCGTGCTTGCCTGGGTGGTGGTGCTGAGAAGGCGCGTGGAGGCGCAGACGGTTCTGCTGCGGCAAAGCGAAGAGCGTTTTCGCCATCTGGCGCTGCACGATGCGCTGACCGGACTGGCGACACGGCTGCTGCTGGATGACCGTCTGAATGCCGCATTGGAGTCCGCCAAGCGCCATCAGACGGGTCTGGCGCTGCTGATGGTCGATCTCGACCGATTCAAGCTGATCAACGACACCTATGGCCATCAGGCCGGCGATGAGGTGTTGCGCGTGACCGCCGATCGCCTGACGCGGGCCGTGCGCCTGAGCGATACCGTCGCCCGATTGGGAGGCGACGAGTTTGTGGTTCTGCTGATCGATCTTCACGACCAGCAGAAGGCAGAGCAGATTGCCGCAAAGATTGTTCAATCGATGACGGAGCCGATCTTCTTTGAGGGACATTCCATTCCCATCTCCGTCAGTGTCGGGGTTTGCAGCTCCAGCGTGGGAGGGCTCGACGCCGAGGCCTTGCTCAAATGCGCCGACGATGCCCTCTACAAGGCCAAGGACAGCGGGCGAGGCTGCTACAGCGTCTTCGGCCTTGAAGAGCAGTTGGCAGTGACCGGTTCGATGGCGCGCTGAAGATGCGTTCCGAGATCTCCGATTGCGTCCTCCACGGCAGTCTATTCTGATAAGTGTCCGTTGCGATTCTCTTGCGGCGGCGATAGCGGAAAGGCTGTAATTCAGGATGAGAGGCCGGAAACGGAATCTGCGGCGCTGGCTGCTGGATGCGCTGGTGGCGCTGGCGGCGCTCTTTGTCGCAACTTATGCGGGCGATTGGGCTCTGTTCAGTCTGCGCGGCTCGCCACTGAGTACGGTCTCGGTCAACCGCTACATCACGATTCCGCTCAAGGGCAACAAGAAGGAGTACGACTATCTGGGCACAAGCGACCAGCCCTGCTCCCGCTCGTTGTTTCCCCAGGCAGGGCAGTCTCCCTGCTGGCAGTTGCGCCGCAACTCCAACCAGGGTATGACCAATTAACATTTTCGTATTTGGAAAAACTTCGGCGCGAGCCGCAAACACAGCTCCGTGACGGAGATCACGTCAAAGATTTTTGCGCCCAGATACCATCGTTCGATCATCTGCTTACTTCGAGGAACGATGTACAACCGCACACAGAATGAAAACGGGACCTTCAACACACGCTGCCTCTTCTGCTTCATGACCATCGCCTCGGCGGTGGAATCGGACAAGGAGCTGGAGCGCGTCGAGGCACGGCATATCTGTCCCGAGCGGGCGCTGTCGGAGCTGCTGGCGCGCGAGAAGGCCATCGAATCCCAGAGCCACGCGAACTGAAAACCTTCCTTGATCCGCTTATTCGATCCGCCCCGGCTGACTCCCTAATCAGCCGCGGGCTGATACCCTGAAGAAGAGGAAGTTTCTAGCGCCATGCCGCCTCCTGGAGTCATGATCGGGAATGAATAAGCTCATCTTCGCCAATCTACTGCACCGCCCCCTTCGCTCACTCATCAGCGTCTTCGCCGTGGCCATCGAAGTGATTATGATGCTGACGATTATCGCCATCATGTTGGGGCAGCTGACCGGGCAGAAGCGCATGAACAACGGCATCGGCGCCGATCTGATCGTTCGCGCCTCGAACGCCATGGTCTTCAATGGCATCAATGGCGCGGTCATTCCAGTGAAGCTGGAGGGGATTCTTCTGGGGCTGCCTCATGTCGCCGTGGCCACGCCGGTGAATCAAAAGCTATCCATGATCGATGGGTTGGAGGTTCTGTGGGGAATTGAATACTCGACCTACAGCCAATTGAGTCCCTTCGTCTATGTATCGGGTGGCCCGCCGCAAAACCCCGATGATGTGATCGTGGATGATGTCTTCGCAAACCTGGGCAATGGACATCGTGTCGGCGAGACGATTTTGGTTGAAAAACGCCGCTTCCGCATCGCCGGTATCTTTGAGCATGGCAAGGGCGGTCGCAAGCTGGTCCCCATAGCCGCAATGGATGAAATAACGGGAACGCCCGACAAAGCCTCCGCCTTTTATCTGAAGGCCGACCTGCCGGAGAATATTCCGCTGATTACGAAGGAGATTCATGCCGTGCGAGGCCTGGAAGAGTATCAGGTAATGACCATGGATGAATGGTACTCGCTGATGACGCCAGACCATATACCGGCGATGAATATTGCGATGCGGGTGGTGATCGGGATTGCGGTCATCATCGGATTCATGGTCATCTTCCAGTCGATGTACACCTCGGTGCTGGAGCGCACGCGCGAGATCGGCATTCTCAAGTCAATGGGCGCCTCCAACCCCGTCATCGTCAGCGTGGTGCTGCGCGAGACCGCGCTGCTCTCCGTGGCAGGAATCGTTGTGGGCGTTGCCTTCTCCCTCGCCATTAAATCCGCGCTGGCGCACTGGATTCCCACGCTTTATCTGGATATGAATCTGCGCTGGGTTCTTCAAGGCTCGGTGATTGCGCTGATTGGCTCCGTTCTCGGCGCACTCTATCCCGCATGGATGGCAGCACGCAAGGATCCTATCGACGCTCTGGCCTACGAATAGATCTTCCGGCTGGATGCAGCAGGCCTTGGCTTGTCGATGAAAGTTGACGCTCCTCTTGGCGGGAGAAAATGGAAGATGTCGATGAGAGTGCGGAACGGCACGCGAAGCCAATCAATCGTCCGATTCCAGCTCAATCCGGCAGCTTTGACTCCAGCACTTCCTGCGCGCGGGCGGCGCGCCATGCGGCAAGACGCTTGTAGAGAGCCTCGTCGTTCAACGCCAGTATCTCGGCGGCGAACAGAGCCGCATTGGCCGCTCCAGGCTTGCCGATGGCCAGTGTGGCAACGGGAATGCCCTTCGGCATCTGCACCATCGAAAGCAGTGAGTCGAGGCCGTTGAGCGGAGTGGCCGCGATGGGCACCGCGAGCACGGGAAGCAGCGTCTTGGCCGCCATGACGCCCGCCAGATGAGCCGCGCCGCCAGCCCCGGCAATCAGCACCCGCAGCCCGCGCTCCCGCGCCGATGCAACATATTCGAAGAGCTGGTCTGGGGTGCGATGCGCACTCAATACACGCGCCTCAGAGGGAATCTCCAGCGCCCGCAGAATCTCGATTGCAGCTGAAAGCACCTCATAGTCGCTCTTGCTGCCCATCACCACGCCAACCAAAGGATGATCGCTCATGGGGTCATTATACGAAAGCAGGCGCGATTGAAAATAGAAAAGAATGTTCAGTGCCGGTGCAGCGTTTCGACGGCGACTTCGATGACCGCAAAGAGAACGCTGACCGCGGCCAGAAACCCCTTGGCGCGCTGCCAGTTCTGCTCGTGCCGCTCCATGCGCCGTTCCAGATCGGCCAGCCGGCCGCCGTTGCCATCGCCCATCAGACCGGTCATCTGCGTCTTCAGCACGCTCAGGTCGCTTAACACCTGTGCCTCGAATTCATTCATCATCCGCATTCGCTCGACTCCATCTGTACATCGCACGAAATAATAACTTAAGATCCCAATGGCAGGTTGATGAACAAGGCCGTGGAAAACTCCGAGTAGTTCGGCGGCGTCGAGCCATCATACATTCGAATATAGAACCGATCAGCCGCAGACTGGCGGGTAATTGTAAACGTCGGCTGAGCGGATCGCATCACCAGATTCGGATCTTCGCCCGGCATAAAATCAAAGTCACGCAAGCGGACCTCGAATCCGCCTCCTGTGGGCGGCGTGACGCCAGCATTCACGGTTACCGTAGATCCATTCAGCGCCGTCACTGCAAGCGTGTTTAGATTCGCAAGATAAGTTGGCGCAATAGGCGCGGGAAGCCATGTGTCGGCGGGAACCGTTGCACTGGTCTTGATGGCCAGATCGTCGGCCCAGTCATTGGCAAAGGTAATCGCATACTTCACCAGATCAGGATAACTTGCCCGATAACTTACTGTAACCGTGCGGATCACAACTTGAGCGTTCAAAGTAAGTGAAGGCGCGTTCAGCAGCAACGCATCTCCCGGCCACACATCGGAGGCGAAGCTAAATCGTGTTGCTTTGTAACTCCCACTCCACAGCGCACTCACGCCGGCCGCAGTCTGTTCAATAGTCAAAGCCGCATTTCGGCAATCCGCCGAACTGCGCGCCGGAGGGTTGGTTACCGTTCCGATCCACGCAGCCTCGACAGGCATTCCCGCCTGCGCAAGCGCTTGCTGGCTGGCAGTGTTGACCGCTCGGCCCACAGCTCGGCCCAATGTGCGATAACTTACCGCAACCCATTCGCCCGCCGCAGGAGCAAACCCCGTGTAAAAAACCAATTTCCCCGTGCGCTCCAAATGGCACTCAGCTGCCTCCGCCGTTGTGCCAACTCGTCTTGTATAAGGAGTGCCGCTCGGCGGAGTACTTACCACCCATCCTGAACCAAGATTGGAAAGATTGAAGGCTCGCAAACTGCCGAGCATATTCGTGCTGCTTACGGCAACCACGCTGCACGATCCTGGCAGGCTGGCAACTGCGCCGTCGTAAAGCGTGACCGGTGTTCCACCTATTCCGTTAACAAACTGCTGGATTTCCATCTGAATGTTGCCCGCGGCAGTATTCCATGCACCGCCGTAGGTAATAGATCCATTATCACCGTAAGAATAGTAACTCGCAAGCTCGCGCTCATTCTCAGCGCAGTGAACGCGTACGCGCAGCGTATATTGATCCGATGGATTAATGGTATAAGTCGTTCCCGAGGCAGTTCCTTGAATCAGCGGCTGAACCTGAATTGCCCCGGTGCCTTGCTGCGCAGTTATCTGAAAGCCAGCGATGCAACCAGCTATCCGGTCCATTCCATTGTAGAATCCAGCCAATACTCCAGTGCTATTGGCAGACAGTGTTACACCAACAGCTTCCATCAAAAGCGTTCCACCCAGCTCAACCTGATCAAGCCAGGCCAGCAGCGTTTCACCGTCGATCCCATTGCCGCCCTGTATCGATAATCCATTGGCCCCCAGCGAAAAGTCGCCGGCTCCTCCCGTAACTCCCCACAGTGCTTTGTTAATTGAGAATTCATTATATAACTCGTGAATTATTATGGATTGCGAGGTGGAGGGAAAGAACGGATCTTGCGCGAGAAAGAATTGCGTCGTCACTCCGTCACCCATAAAGTATTCGGTGACATAGGCAACAGGCTCATGCTCCCCGCACACCGTCACATCGTTTGCCAAGGCGCGCTTGACACTGGCCGTAAACGTCAGAGACGCCAGATCGAGACCGCCATCGGTTTCATTGAGAGGATGAATAACACTTTCAACAGTAGAAGCCGAGAGTGATCCGTTTAATGCGCGGTACGAAGCTCGCGCCATGGAGGCAATTTGCCCTGCGTTCTTGCTCCACTGGGTTCCCGGTTCAGGTGAATAATAACTGACTGCGGTTCCTAGAGAAAGTCCTTGTACCGATAGCTCGGTAACACCTGTACGAGTCACCAAGGTTGTTAAGAGAGTCCCAGCGTTTACACCTGCAGTTCCGGTGCTGGGCGGCATAAGAGTCTGATCCAAAAGAATTTCATCGCTCAATGCCTGAACTGCAATGCGATAGCGCGGTCCTTCCATTGCCAGGCCGGCATATTCCGGGAAAGGACTTGCTGCAATATATCCAGTAAAGTAATAAGTTCCATCGTCTCCAACCACGACAATTGATTGGTTGCGTAATGGTATTGTTAGACTTGTATTGAATGGAAGGCTCAACCACAATTGGCACGAGGTAGGCTCATTCAGTTTTCGCTCGATCGTCAACGGTCGCACTGCATCGAGTGTGGCCGTGTAGTCCTGCCTGTTGATCGTAATCTTCATCGTGACTCTCAGCCTCGCGGTTGTTTGATTCGCTTACTTATACTAATGCGTTTTTGGCCGGCAAAAAACTTCGGTAACAAACGACCCGTTCTCCATCGAGAGGATCGGTTACTGGCAAAGCAAGATATTGCCCTTTGAGCAACACCCGCGTTAACTTATCCGTATTTTTTTCATTCAGCGGCTGCGCTGACTCCTGTGCGCCCGATATGGTTTGCAGGCGCGGATAATGAATAAAGATTCTTTCTCCCTGGCTGCCTTCCACGACAAAGAGCGCCGACCACTCCTGATAAAAACTTCCGCCCTCGCGATCCACAAATCCAGTAATTGCTTGCAGTTTTGCGCCGGCCGCCGGAGCGCCTCCGGGCAAGGGTTCGGCAAGTGTCAGCCCGGCTGAAGAGACTTGCGAAACCAGCGCAACATTGAAGGTGATTCGCCTAATGTAGTTAACATCCGTCAGAGCCGTGCGCAGGTACGCGCCCGATACAGGTGCTCCAATATAGCCAGTTTGTCCGGAATAATCCGCATCTAGCGCAATAATTGCGCCTGCCGAGATTGTTGCCGCGTCGGCCGCTGCCAATGCTACAAATGTTGCTGTCGATCCGCTTTGCACAGTTAATGCTGGGACTGGTTGCGCGCCATCTGCTGCAGGAGATGCTCCACTCGCGGGCGCCAGCAGGTTCATGTGCTGCGATCCCGTGGCCAAAGCCATGGTTAGCTTGGTCCAGCTGAGAAACTCGAAGCTGACTTGCGCTTCAAGCGTTTCCCGCACTTGTTCTAGCGGGCTGGCAGGTATGCCCGTGAATACAGCCGCTGTCTTGCTTCCAGGCTTGCGAGTCAGGTTTTGAATCCAACCCAGGCTGATCCACGGCGTTGGGGGCGTGCTCAAACTGAAGCTGCCCTGCTCCGACGGGTCGAATATCACCGGCGTCTGCGCGCTTCGATTTACGGGCGCAAAGTACCCTTGAACCCGCCGCGTTACCGGAGCGGGAGCAGAAAACCATGTTGTCGCCATTTACTCCCCCTGCTCCTGATAGCTGTAGACCATCAATTTTGCCGAACGGCTTAGCATATCCCGTTGAATCGCCATAGGCCCAAACCCCGGCTCATCCCAAAAGACCTTCGTTAACATGGCAGTTGGAGGTGTAGTAATGTAATTGAGTTTTGGCGTCCAGAAAGGCACCACCATCTTTATCAACTCCTCGTCCATCTCGCTAAGCGATCGGCCTCGATCCAATCCGCCATAACTCTGCGTTCCGCAAGTCTGATAGATGATTTCGCATTGCTCGGCCGCCATAGTTGATCCGAGATCCAAGTCAACCCCGTATCCAAGCCAACGCAAAATGAACACGTCGTTAGGCAATTGACTGAAGGGTGCCTCTGCTTCCTCCACCAGTATTCCCGGGCGCACCGCGCCGCGCAGCAGGATCGTTCGTTCCGGATTGATCGTCATCAAGCGCGTGCGCAGCGCCATATAAAACGAGTCTTTCGCATTTTGCATGGAGAATACTTCCTTATGAACAGACTCGACCGAGAATATCTTCCTTTTTGAAAGGTAAAAGGAATTATTTTCACGGCCTTGAGCTTGACGAAGTAACTGCTTATACTGCTTGCTGGCGCGCTTCCCGCAGCAGCAGTCGGTAGAGATACACCTGGCCGAAGGCTTCGTTTGCCGCGATCGACTCAATCAGGTAATCCTGTCCCGTCACCGTGACTGCCAAAGTCATGGCAAAGAGCGACTGAACCGATTGAAGATTGAGCGCATTGACCTGCTGCTCCACACTGGTTGCCGATACAAGCAGCTCCCACTTTGATTCATTGCCTTCCTTCCATAAAGGACGCAATGTGCGAATTACAACAGGACCGATTACCACTTCGGCAAAGTTAGTCGACACCAGTCCAACCTCGGATTGACTGGTATCTGTATTGGCCCCCGTCACCCGCAGAAGGGCCGTGGTTCCTGCCACGCTTCGTAGCAGGGCATCGGCAAGCCTCTGAGGCGCTCCGGTAGGGTTACGCGGCGCTGTATCGCTCATTGCTCACCCCAGCCTGTTCGCGATATAGGGACGAAGCCAGGCCTGCACGGTTTCGTCCACCAGCGAACTCGAAAAATACTGCATTTGCATTGTGTCGATCCTGGTCTTGCTGGCATTCAACGCCGGCGTGGACTGCGCGTTGCGAACAATCTGAGCACACGCTGTCTTCACATCATTCCCAATCGTCGCCAAGCCCGCCGTATAAGTCACGGACACTTCGTTGTACGGCAGTCCAAGCACATTCCACGGAAGCGTCAGCTCTCCGGTATTCGGATCGTAGTCAACAGAGTTAGGATCGATAGCTGCCCACTGTCCCGGCAAAGAGAACGCCAATGCAATCTCCAACAACGGCTCGTTCGGTAACTCTCCGCGTCGTGGCTTGGTGTAACGGCCTTCGATGCTTACAATCGGAGTAGTGGCCGCTCCCAGCGGAGTCAGGGGAAGATAGGTCAGCAATACAGTCTGCGACCCGCTGGTTAGCCGCAACCGCTCCGTATACTGAATCACGTTCAGGTCAGGCCGCCTGCAGTAGCTGTTGATCAATGCCGTGGCGGCCGTAATCCAGTCCGCCGTTGTACCCGCCGGCAATCCGTAATTCGGATAATCCGTTGGCTGCAGATATGCCATAACCCACCCTTCCCTCGTTTTGCCAGTGGTTTAAGTTACAGTGGCGGAAGCAATGCTTCTTGCATCCGCCACTGTTTTTGGAAATCGGCTTAATGACTCGCCGATTCGCTTGTTACCTGCCGTTCACCGTGACCTGGCAGTGCGCAAAGCCCGCGCCCTTGACCACCGGAGCGCCGAACTTGACCGCGACATATTGGTAAGTCAGTGAATTCGGCAGCCCCAGTTGAAAGATGCGAGGAGTCGGATCGCCGAGCCAGTGATACTCGATCAGATCCTCGGTTACGATATAGGCCGGCAGAGACGCTGAGCCGGAGCCGATGACGCCCGTATAGCCCAGGCTCCAGTCCGGAATCAGCGGCAGATCGCCCGCCTGCGTCGAGAGCATCTTCACCCGGATGCCGCCCGTGATCGTGCCGGTGTCCATCACCACGTTGAATTCGGCCTTCATCTCCTGGTCAATCAGATCGAGCAGCATCGGATTGGCATAGATTGCTGTCGGACGCACGTAGAAGCCGGTGCTGGCGCACATCGTCGCCACGGCCGTCTTCAGGCCATTCACAATCGAGCCGCCCTGAGCGACGGTCGCCGAATTGTTTCCAGCCGCGATCTGCGCGATTGCACCCATATACTGTGTGGTGGTCGGCGCGCTCAGGCTGGTGTCATTGCCGTTCCAGAGCGCAATGTCATGCGTCACCATCAAGCCGCTGACCGTATCCACAAGGTCTTTGGCCTGCAGATAGGCAAACTGCTTTTGCTGATCGCCCAGCTCGATGTCGAAGAGGTTGTAGTTGATCTGCGATACGATCGCCTTCAACGGCACGCTCATCTCGGTCCGCGTCGGAGCGACTACTGCCGGCGAGATGCTGCGTGGATTTACGAAGCCGGCCGTTCCCGGATTCGGAATCGCCGTCTCCTCGAAGAAGCGCGACGGATGTCCGGTCGCCGGTACCTGTTTGATGCGCTGCCCGAAGGGGCTGGAACGCCGGCAGATGTCGAAAATCTCGGTCTGATACAGCGGAACTTCGATTGCGCCCGGCCCGATATAGTCTGCTGCCGCGTGAATGTCTGCAAAGGTTGCGTTCATAGGCTCTTTCCGCCCCCTCCATGGGGCCAGTTATTGCTTGGCTAGTAGCTATTGGCCTCTAGCTTCGGCTGCTAGCTTGGTTTGCATTTTTTAGCGGAATGCGTTTGGCTTGTTCTTTGCGTCCGCGCGCTTCTTCCGCCACTTCCTGCCAGCTTTTAGCTAGTAGCTAGAGGCTGGAAGCTCTTGCGCCGCTTCTCAGGCGATCGCGCCTGCCCGCAGCAATTGGCTCTTCACTGCGATGCGCTGCTCCAGGCTAAGTCCGGAGAGCGCCGCATCCAGCGTGCGAACATCCACCGGACCCTCCCCAATGCCATGCTTGGCCAGCATTTCGCTGGTCGTCGACGGCAGCGTTCTGCGCAGCGGATTCAGTGCGTTTTGCGCCGCGCCAGCCTTTAACTCGGACAGCTCGCGCTCCGCGGCAACCAGCTTTTCCGCCAGTTCCGTTTCACGGCGGCTTTGCTCAACCGTCGCCGAAATCCTCTCCACTTCGCCGCTCAGAACGCCCTGCCGCTCTTCAATCCAGCCCAGCGTGCGCTCCAGAAGCTCCGTTGCGGCTTCCAGCCGCTCCGCGATTCCTCTCTCTTCCTTTTCCATGCCATTCCTTTCTTGGTTGCTGTGAATGTCGTGCGAACTGTGAGCTAACTCGCCAACAAAAAGGCTCCGTAACCGGAACCTGAATGCCAACTTGCTCACTTGATGCCTGTCGATTTGCTAACTCGCCATGCGGAAGCTAGTGGCCCGGTAAGCCGCCTTGTCCCGAAGCAGAATTGCCGCTCCGGTAAAGGTCACGCGAGTCAGCTTCCACACCTCGGCCCGCATATCTTCCACGCGCGCATCGGCCAATTCATAACTCATGCCCATCGTCTCGGGCGAATGTGCTTGAATTGCCCCGGCCACCTCCGGAAAATCCCGCGCGTACAAATAGCCGCGCACCATCAGACGCTGCCCAATCAAGTCAGCCTCAGTCAGCAATCCGATCTTGCGCCGCGCGTCGTGCCCGTCCCATCCCGGCCTGTAATCCACCGCCATGCCCAACAACGAAGGAAGCGCCTTTTCCGCCGCCTCCCGCGTCAGCATTACCCGGTGACCCCGCGCCCCCGCCGGCGCCTTGTCGCTGGCTGTATTCACCATCGTCAACACCCCTTCGAACGCCACCCGGTTCGGGTGTCCGTCCACATGGGGAATCTGTACCGCCATCGCTTCCAGTCTCATGCGCTCTCCGCCCATCCGCTCTTGCGGCCCGGCACCGGCCGCATTGCAATCCGTTACAGCATTTTCGATTCTGGTGTTTACAGAATCCATGCAGAAAAATGGCTTTTTCCTCAAGAAAAAGCCACCTTCGACTCACTCTTGATGTCAACAAGTGAAGCGAAAATGCTCGCCTGTTCTACCGCCGCTTCCCCTGACAACTGCACCGCCCCATCTTGCCCCAGCGGCCCCAGTCCCCGCATCGCCCGCACCTCGTTCACCGTCAACACACCGGCCTGCAGCAACTGCACCTGCATCGCCAGTTCTGTCCCCTCGTCCCTCGCGTTCAGTTCGTTGAAGACAAACTCAAACTCCCGCCATCCGATGCACTTGCCGAAGAGGTCACGCGTAATGTGACCGGCCAGCAGCATCGCCAAAGGAGAGATCGCCCCGCGGAAGGCCTCATCGGTCATCTCTGCGGCAGTCGATCGATTTACATCCGCTTCCAACCCCAGCATCAGCGGCGGCAGACCGAAGGCATTGGCCACCATGCGGATCAGAAACTCCTGCCACTCCAAACGCATATCCGCATCGGTGCCCTGGGCAAAGCGCAGCACCTCGGGCTTCTGCTCGGTCGAGATCAGCGGCACCCTTCCGGTTCCCTCGATCTCGTCCTGCCACCAGCGAATCAGCCGGTCATGCTGCGCCGGCGTAGCCTCATTCAGCCACAGCGCATATTGCGCCACAGAGTTTGCCGCCAGCTTGCCGGCAAAACGGTGCGCGCTCACAAACTGATTCATCGTCTCGAAGGCCACCTCCAGCGGCCCCAGGCCGAAGGGCGTAAAGCTGCGCGGATTCATCCGCACATACATCAACTGATCGTCGCGCAGCTCGATCGCGCTTGACTCCAGTTGTCCCGTCAACGCCTGCGCATATCGAGGCGATTCCGCCTGGCCATCCCACCTGGGATTGATCCGGATCGAAGCTCCGTCCACGGCCCACAGCATAGCTGGACGCTCGCCATCGCCGGTCGGCTCCATCTCAATGGCGCCATAACCACCCGTCAGCATATCCTCGATCACCTGTTCGATCAGTGTGCGGAAGCTGTCGGAGGCATTCGGCTCTTCCAGCGTCCGGCGCAGCGCCCGCAGCTTGCGTTCTGCAAAGGCCAGCTCTCCCGCCTTCACTCCGCGCCGCACCCGCACCTGCCAATCCATTGCCGCGATGCGATCCTTGATCACATTGATCGCCCGCCGCACCACCGGCGTCTCCGCAAACCGGCGCAGATTCATCGGCGTCGGCTTGGGAAGCAGCCGTCCCGGAAACTGGACCGGGCTCAAGATCGATGGCAGCGCCAGCGTCTTGCGTTCTGCCTCCGCATCGGCTGCGCCCGCTTGCAACTCCGCCTGCCTGCCACTTCCGGTTGCCTGCCGCCAGATCTCCCGCAACTGTTCTCCAACCTTCACGCGCACCTTCCTTTTCCCGCCGCCCAAAAACAAAGAGGCACGGCTCCGGAAAGAGCCATGCCTCGTATTCGCCAGTGATCGGTTGCAGGCTACCCGCCAGCAACCTCTTACTTCCAACCGCTCCAACTACTCAACAAAATCGATCCTACCGCAAACCCAGATAATTATCTGCAAAACTCCAACTCAAAGTTTTGATTTCTATAACTAGCAAGTATCAATGAAGTTAGAACCATATAAAACGAGTCACTGACCGCGTTTTACCGTTCACTGCCGTTCACACTCTTAGCTCCCGCTGCGCCGTCTCCGCCACGCGTCCCAGATCCGAGGTCGTCAGCACCCGTATCCGGTGCTCCTCCATCGTCTCCACGCCAAAGCGATAGACCTCCAGCCGCTCCGGCGCCTCATCGGTCGCACCCAGCGTGGCCGCCGGCTCAATCACCGCGGTCAGCTCCAGTTGCGCCTTGTCCACGCGCTCAACACCTGCCCTGAGGCCCGCCGCCGAAAAGGCCAGCACCTTGGCCATCTCCACGCCAGGCTCCAGGCTCACCGCATGAAACATCCGGATCAACCCATTCGGCCTGTAACCGGCATCGATCCGCAGCGGATCCCCGGGCCGCGTGTACTCCGAGGCCGCGATCCGTTTGCGCATCAGCTCCCACACCCCAACCCGTTCGAACTCCGTCCGCATCCTTGCATGAATGCCCGCGCGTCCGCTCATCCGTAGCGTCTTCTCCCGCGGCGGCGGCTCCACATACAGCCGCATCAGCTCTTCCATGCCCGCCGGCAGGCTCTCCGCCAAGTACGCCTTGGCCTCGGTCAGTTGCACGCTCAGCGAAAGCGACTCATTCAGCAGCCGCATCAGATTCCCATGCGGCTCGGCCTCAAAGCGCTTCTGCAGCTCGCCTTCCATCCCCTCCAGAAGCTCCGTATCGGCCTCCGGGTCCAGGCAGCGCACCCGCCGCCAGTCGCGCGTAAAGCGCACCGCCGCCGGCGCGCCGCTCCCCTGCTCGCGCAGAATCACCCCGATATGGACATACTCGTTCCGCACCGCATCCGGCACATACCGGAGCAGTTGAAACTCGCAGATCCGCCGATCGTTACCGCTGTTCATTGATCTAACAAAGCTCCAAGCCTTCAGCTATCAGCCCTCAGCCTTTAGCTTTGAGCTGTTCCCTAGTCCCTAATTCACTCTTCCCATTATCGTATTCCCCCATCTTTGCTCTTTCCAATCCTCTTTCTCCCCTTCTTTTCTCATCTCCGCCCATTTCGGAAATGGCACACGGTTCGACTTCCCGAAGCTCGCAATCAATTCCCGTATCCGGCCGCGCCTGTGGAGAAGCCCTTCCACCAGCGCCTCCATCTCGCTCAGGTCTCCGCCGTACCACTCCGGCGGAACCTCGCTGGCCGCCTCCCATACTGTCTCGTCCGCAATTGTCTCGATCCGCGTCAGCCAGGGCTCAAAGGCCTCCCACCCGGCGATCTCCCGGTAGACTTCATTGCGGTAATAGACACCACGAAGTGGCGCATCCTCGAACTTCCACTCCCCAGCGTAAAAGCAGTACCCGAAGTCGATGAAGACCGCCCGGTAGCGCCGCTCCCGCTGCTTGCGCTGGAAGACCGCCTGTCGCCCGTTGGCGTTGCCCGTCCACTTGTCCAGCGCCAATATCCCGGCAAACTCGCCCAGGTTCCTCACCTCGGCCAGTTGCTCCTCGGGCAGGTAATCCACCACCTGGCCCGGCATCAATCCGCCCACAAAGCGCGATCCAAATTGCAACCCCGGCTGGCAACGCACCCGCGACTTGCCCAGGTCCATCTCCAGTTCCGGCGTATTCTCCACCAGCCAGCTGGAAACCTCCACCAACTCCGTCTCCGGCGCCGTCAGCCCCACAGCCGTAGCCAGCCGTGATGCCAGAAACTCGTTGGCCAGCACCCGCATATGCTGCGGGTTATTCTGGAACTTCACCACGTACACGTGCCCATCCGCGCCCAGCATCAACTGGCCCTGCGCTCCGCCCCGCATCCGCCGGATCTGCTGCACCGCCAGTACTGCCAAACCCGTTCCCCCGCCTCTTTGAATCTGTGAATCAATTCTAAGCGTTCAGGCTCCGAGGTATAGCTTTTAGCTCTTAGCTTTCGCGCGTAGCGAACTCTGACAGCAAAGAAAATTCGTGTCTGGTTGGAATTACCCGGCGCACTCCGCCTCCGGCAATCACAAGCTAAAAGCTAGCGGCTAACTTTCCCCGCCAACTCCGCCCGCGCCGCCAACCCGATCGCCATCGCCATCACCCGGTCGTCATGCATCCCCGGCCGCGCGCCGCTGCCGCCATCCGGCAGGCGCACAAAGCTCCGGCACTCGGCCAGAAGCCGCCGGCTCTGAAAACACTCCGGCCGCTCCACCAGCGCCGCATCCAGCCGTCCCAACGCCGCCGGCCGGCTCATCGATGTCGTCAGCCAACCCGCCTGTCCGCCCTGACGGTAGATCTTTCCGTAGCCGCAGACATTCTCGATCAGCGCCAGCACTCCGCTGCCGTGGTTGTTCCGCTCCACCACCAGCCACGCCCCGTTATATTCGGCAGCCAACTCCACAACCTGCCGCGCCAACTCCAGTCCACCCACGTGCCCGGCAAACTCCGCGCACTGCAACCCCGTCTCCAGCTCCAGCACCTGCGCCGCCGAATAATCTCCCTCGCTGCCGCCGCCGGCCGGGTCCACCGCCACCAGATATTCCTTGCCCTTCAGCGGCGGCAGCCAGATCTCCAGCTCTCCATTCCGCCGCGCCTCCAATGGTGCCGTCATCGTCGCCAGGCGCGTATCGATCACTGCCAGCTCAAAGACCGACTCCCCACTGGCCAGAAAGCAGCTCTCTTCGTCTTCGGCGTACTCCTGCCGCGCCAAACCGCGAAAATCCGCACGTATCTGCCGCCGGTAGCCGATCTGCTCCAGATCGAGCCCATGCCGCAACCGCAACTCCCGCTCCTCTTCCGTCAGGCTGGCCTCGTCCATCGCCCTTGTCCGGTAGCGCCCCTCCATCCACCAGGGGAAGAAGTGCCGCACCATTCCCGTCTCCTGCGCCTTCTGCCACTCCTCATGAAAGCAGCCGCCCACGCCCTCCGGCGTCGACTCCAAAATCAGCTCCGCTCCCGGCGCCAGCGATGCCCGCAGCCCCGCCAGCGTCTCCGCCGGATCGGCCGGCCAGCGCGCCAGCTCCGAGCAGTGCAGATTCTGCACCGTCAAGCCCCGCCCCGCATTCCGGTCGCCCGCCGTCACCACGCGGTACTGCGAATCAATCTCCGGAAAGACAATCTGCCGCGCATTCGCCCGCGAGGTCCTCAGCGGCCCTTCGCGCAGATTCTCCGGCAGCCAGTCCACAAACCGGTGCACGATGCGGAAGATCTCCTCAGCCGCCTCCTGCGTATGCGCAACCTCCAGCGTCAGCGTTCCCGGCTGGGTGATAGTCTTCAGAAAAAATCGCGCCGCCGCCCAGGTTGTCATTCCCATCTGCCTGGCCTTGAGCACGATATTCCGCTCGCCCCGGCGCCGCTCAAAGGCTCGCTGCGCCACATTCGCCTTGAGCGCCGCCGTCTTGCCCTCCCGCGTCCTTACCCGCAGAAGTTGCTCGGCCAGCGCCATCCCCACGCTTTGCCCGCGCAAGCTCGCCGGATAATGGTCCAGAATCCTCCCAAACCCTTCCAGCTCTTCCCGGTCCACTTCCTCTTCATCCAGATGCCAACTCCCGGCAACGACTTCGCTTCCCTTCGCCGTCTCCGCCACAGACACCTCATCTCAAACTGGCAGGCGAAGCCATCGCTCTGGCCTCGCCCTGTTGCAACGGCTCTGCTTGTCACGCCCAGCTTCACCATCAGCTGTGGCGCGCAACTGCCTACCACCCGCTATACTTGGCAATCATTCCACTTCCACCAGCGCCGCCCGCGCCACCAGTGCCGAAGCCAGCCCCACCGGAACCGCCTGCAACGCTCAATGTGATTCCGCTGAAAGTCTCCGTTTGCTGGCTGGACAGAATGATTACGCCGCCGCCGCCGCCGCCGCCGCCGCCCTCGTTGCCCGTAGTAGCCGCTGTGCCGTTATTTCCGACTGCGTTGATAATGCCTGTCGTGCCGGTAATGCTTCCGCAGATCAGCACAACCGACCCGGCTCCATTGCCACCGGCACCGCCAGAGCTGCCCCCCGCGCCACCCGTGGAGCCGCCCCAAAAGATACCATCCGTGGTTCCTGCGCCAAGAATCGACCGGCTCACCGTATTGGTGGGTGTGTTGCCCGCACCGCCAACGCCCGATGTGCCGCCCGCGCCGCCGCCCACAGCGAGCGATGAACTTGTAGAGGGGAAGAAGTAGACGCTGGGAGCCGCCGCGCCATTCGCTGTGCCATATCCGCCGCCACCGCCCGAGCCGCCCCCCGACGGGTAATTGTTCGCACTGCTACCTGTTGAGATTGTGCCGTTGATTGTGCAGGCTCCAGTTGCGTGGATCACAAGCCCATAGGAAGAATTGACAGTGAGCGTGACCCCTGAATTAAGCGTGAACGATGTGTAGTAGTAATCCCCGGACAGATTGCCGGTTATCGGGGTGCTAGCCCCGTCCGCACCGGTGCCCAGGAACTGTAACCAATGCGGCGTTGCCGTCTCATATTGCAACGACGCTGTCGTTGCCAGCTTGGTGCTGTTGTCGCCTGCCGCCGGTGTCGTTGCCGTTGTGCCGCTCGGCAGCGCTGAACTCGCGCTCAGACTCGCCGCGCTGGTGGCCGTGGATGCGTTTCCAGTCACGGCACCCACAAATGAAGGCGCCGTCACCGCGCCCGCAAATGTAGCGCTGCCCGTGCCGCTCACATTCAACGCGGCTATGGTGTTGTTGCTGCCGCCCTCGTAGACAATCAATCCGCCCGTTCCTGAACCGGAGGTGTTGTTGATCACCACCGCATTCGTCCCCGCCCCGGAGTTGATCATCGTCTGCCCGTTCTGATAGAAGACCTCCCGGTCCAGGCTGTTGACCACATCGTTCAGGCGATAGTAGTTGCTGGTATCCATCTTCAGCTTCCACTCCGCCGTTCCCGCATAGGTGCTCAACTCAACAGCCGCATTCTGCGCGGCCCCCGTTCCGGCCTGCACAATCACATCGTTCTCCGCCGCCGCGGAGTTCTTGAAGGTGTTGGCGCTGCCTGCAAAGGTCGAAGCTGCCGTCGTCGTTACGCTCGTCGCACTCGCCGCGCCCAGCGTCGGTGTCGTGAAGACCGGCGATGTCGTCAGCGCCAGCGTCGATCCGCTGCCCGACAAACCGCTGATCGTCGTGCCATTGATCTCTGTCGCATTGGCATTCCCCAACTGCCCTTCCAGTTGCCAGTACGTTCCATCGAAGGTCGCCGAAATCCAGTGTCCAGCCAACAGATCGTTGGCAATCAGGCCGCCGGAGCCTCCCCACTTCTTGATCGTCGCGGCCGCTACGCCGTTCACCGCCAATGTTGCGCTGCCCGTGTTGGCCACATCCGCCCTGAACTGAAGATGGTCGCCCGCCGCCGGCGTGAACGTCGGCGAAGTCGTGCAGGTGTAGGCCGTCCCCGAACCGGATGCCGCGATGCAATTGGCCGGCACGCTCAGATTGTGCGTCGTCGATGCCACCATCTGGCTGCTCGCATTCGTGCTTAGACTATTCGCCGATGCCGGAATGCTTCCCCCGTTCACCTTGCCAACCGTCGTCGCCGATTGCGTGCCCGTAACATCGCCCGCCAATGAGCCGGTAAAGCCGGCCGCCGTTCCCGTGGTATTCGCGGCATTACTAGGAATATCGCCTGAAACCAATACGCGGAAGCTCGGCGCTCCGCTGCCGCTTGTCGGACCCGCAAAAATATAGTTCTGCGAGGTGCTCGACGCGCCCGTGCCACCCTGCCCGACGGCAACAACATTCTGGCCAGATACCGCCGTGCCGTTCGCCGCATAATAGGCAATCTGATTCGTCGTGCCGGAGTTCACCGTGCCGGAGCCGCCGCCACTTCCGTTCGCCACGCACGTCCCGCTCTGCGGACTCCACACATAGCCGCTCGTCGAGCAACCGGTCTGCGCTGCCCAATTCGTCTGCGCCGTACTCAATATTCCGCTGCTATTGCCCAGCGGAACTCCCGCCCACGTCCCCGGCGTCCCTGCTGACACGTTCACCCATGCCGCCACTCCATTCGCCGTCGCGCCCGCGTTCTCTTCCATGTCGCCCTGCGACCACGCCAGCACTGTCGGAGCACCCGTGCTTTTCGTCGGTAGCTGAATCTCCGGACCTAGCACGGGCGAGGTAAAGCTGAGCGCCTGGTTCGTGTGCGTGGCGCCGAGTGCGCTCACCAGATTGACCAGCACCGCGCTTGCGTTTGTCGCATCCACATAATTGATTTGCTTGCCCGTGTCCGTACCGATCGAGATCCTCTGCCCGGAGGAAAGATCTGTTGCGCTTGTGCAAGTCACAACGAAAGATCCGCTGTTTCCACTGCATGTGGTTGCTCCGCCGTTCGGCGTGCCCGTCGTGCCCGCTTGATAGACCACATCCAGCGCATAACGCTTGCCGTTGGCGCCATTCCAATAGTTCGGAGGCGCAACGATCTGGCCTGCATACAATGTGGTCCCGTTTGGCAGCGCAGCATATGCCGTGTCCGAATAGAGAAAATCCGACGCCTGGATGCCGTTTTGCCATAACTGACCGATATTCAGATCTCCCATAATTTGCACCGGCGACTCCGACGCCGCTGGTTGAGTTCCCGAACTGTTGAGCGGCGGAGCATATGTCAGTAGCGGAATAATTCCGGTGCTGCCAAGCTGATTGCTCCGCGAGAGTCCCGGTATCCCGATAAAGGCAACCGTGGTGTTCGCTCCCGTTCCGCTTCCAAACTGGCTGTTGGTCGCATTCAACACAAGAGCTTTATCGTTTGCAGGCGACATGACGATCGATGGATAATTGAATCCTGCTGTGCTTTGGCTCGACGGAACCACCCATGTGGTATCAAAGCTGAGAAAAAACTGCACGCCGTTGCCCGAAGAGGGACAATCATCGAGCGTAAAAGCTCCCAGTCCAGTGGTAATCGGCGAATTGACCTCAATTTTCATGTTTCTGGAAGTGAAATGAACATTGCCGCATGTGGCTTGATTGTCCAGCAAGACCGCGGCTCCGCTGCTTGTAGCGCCATAAGACGAACGGTTGTTGTCCACCGTTCCATTCGCGATTCCAAATGAATCCGAGCTACCCACTCGCCAGTAAATCCCCGCTATCCCGGCGCTATCCGATCTCCAGCCCTTGTCAAAATCCACATTGATGCCGCCGGCGGAGAAATAATAGTTGTACTCCGTTGCCCCCGCAACTTCCCCATGCCAGACCCGCGTGCCGGTGTCGACGCGCGATCCATAGTAAATCCCAACTTGAAATGTATTGGCTTGATTGGCCGATTTGTTTCCTAGACCGATGTTGCTCACTGCCTGCTCATAGCGGGCGTTGGCATCAAACGCAATAAATATATTCGCCGATGTTGCCGTTCCAGTGTCGGTGTATGTTCCTGTCGTGACGCCGAACGGCACCGCGGCCGTGAAGCTGGTACCCGTTGCCGAAATCACTTGCAACACTCCACGGTTCAGCCCCTTGCCGCCCGCCGTGCTCAAGCCTTCAACGTCCACCCACTGCCCCGCAACCAGGCTGTTGCTCGCAGTGAAGGTTGCAATATAGGGCATAGGAAAAGGTGCCGGCGAACTCGGCCCATAGACGGGCGTTGAGTTAGCCGCAATCGTTACTCCCGTAACGTTATACACTGCTCCCGGCACAGAACCGTTCCATTGCAACTCCGGAGGCGAGTATCCTCCCGCCACACCGCCCACCGTTCCCTCAATCTGGCAACCATCGTATGCGTTGATCGTCGAGCTCACAACAAAACTGTGGTTGCCCGGAAATTCGACGATTCCTCCGTGCGGTGTTGCGCCATTGTTCCAGCACGCATTGAACGCCGACTGAATCGCCGCTGTATCGTCTGTCGATCCATCTCCCTTGGCGCCGAATGCGGGGTTTGTAACATCGTAGCGAGGCCCTATGCTCGTATTGTTCGCCGCGGAAAACGTGCTTGCCACGCTTACCGGCCCAGTAAAGGATGCTCCCGCGAGCGCGGCTGCGCCCAGGTTTGCCAGCGCCCCGGTAGCCGTTGATGCCCCGGTCCCGCCCGATACAACCGGAATCGCGGTGATTCCCGACAGTGTCGTTCCCGCGCTGCTGTAAAAGGCGATCTGTCCGGCCGTCCCCGTACTCACCGTGCCGGAGCCGCTGCCCGTGCCGCAGGCTGTGCCCGTATTCGTAATAAACCCGGAGTTGTCGATCTGCAGGCAACTATGCCCGCTGCTCGACGACAGCCCCGGAAACTTGATCGAGGTCGCTCCGGTAAACGCGGCTATCGTCGTTGCGCCGCCGGCATAGATTACGGTCGAGCTGCTCGAACCCGGTTCGTAGTTCATGCGAATCGATCCCGTCGAGTTCGACGTGTTGATATACGTGTCCCCGGTCGTGTTGCTTTGATATGCCTTGAAGCTATCCAATGCGCCCACGGCCGAATTCAACGCCCAGTTGTTGCCCGTGTCCTTCTCCATATACCACTGGCTGCTGCCGTTCCAGTCCTTGTAGATGAACGATTCCTTCTGCCCCGTCGTCAATCCCGCCCACAACGTCGCGTCAATCTCCGCATCCGCCTGGTTCTTCACCGTCGTCGAGCCGATAAATGTTGAAACCCCGCCCACCTGCAGGCTTCCATTGAACTGCGCATTTCCCGAATTGCTGACCGTCGCAACCGTTGCCTCGCTCGTCCCGCCCGAACCGAAGACCACGCCGCCGGTCCCCGCGTTGTTCGATCCATTCAGCACCACGGCGCCCGTGCCGGCCGCATTGATCACCGTCTGGTTGTTCGTGCTCGATTGCCCGTTGTTGTACTGGCCGATCGACACCCGGTACACATTGTTCAGCTCATCCAGAATCTGATAGAACTGTTCGCCTGCCGCCGCGTCGCTCAAACCCATCGTCCACCGGTAGCCGTAATCGGTCTGATAGCGCTCCTGCAATCCCCGTTCGTTCCCGGCTCCAATTCCCAAACGATAATGATTCGTTACCGTCGCGTCCTTCTGACTTCCGTACCAGTCGCCGTTCAAGCCGTTGAAGCTGCGGTGAAAGGTATCGATAAAGCTGTTGCGCGTGCCGGCGTCCGTCAGCGCTCCGGTGAACATGGTGCCGCCCGTCTCCCAAAGGTTGTACGAGCTGCCCGTATCGGCGACCACCTGATTCGTCGAATTCTCATTGCGCAATCCGACGATAGTGTTGTTCTGCGCATTCGCGCCCAGGTGCAATGCCGTCGAGCAGCCCTCCACATCGCCGCCGTTGAAGGTGTTGCCGTCGCCCTGTTGCAGGTTGATACCGTATGTCCCGCTGATCGGGCTGCTGCCGCTCGTCGGGCAGTCGATATGCAAGCGCATAAAGGTGCTTGCGTTCAGCCAATCGGTCGTCGCGGGATTCGATATCTGGTGCCCAATCGCATCCACCGCCGTCTGAAATCCGTTGAATGCATTGTCGACGAACGTTCCCCCCGTATAATTTCCGGTCCCGTCCAGCGTCATGCCCGTCTGATTTGTGTTGCCCAGAAAGTACAAACTCTCCAGGTCCAGCTCCTGCGTGCGATAGGCAACAAATCCCTGCGCCGTCGCACTCGTCGATGCCGTCGTATTTATTGCCACATTATCCAGGTGGAAGCCCATCGTGTCGGTCGCATAGGTTGGATCGCCCACCTGCACCATCGCTCCGCTCCCTGAATACAGAAAGACCGTGCCGCCCTGGCTTCCGCTCGCCGTGCTGGCGCCGCGCAGCGAGCAGCCGCGCAGCGACACATTCCTTGTCCCCGCCGCCACAATAATCTGGTTCGCCGTTGCAATCGTTGCGCAAGGCAGCAGAACCGTCGCATTCGCCGTTGAAATCGTCACACTCGATCCCATCGCCTGCGTGCCCGTAAAGTTGCGTGCATCGCAGATGCCGCCATTCGTCGCGCTCAATCCGCTCAGGCACGCGCTCAACTTGGCGCCAAAATCCGCCCCCGTCAATTGATCCACCTGATTCAGCGCGCCCAGCTTTGTCGCCGTCACTGGCCCCGTCAGCGTGCCTCCGGTCAACGGCAGATCCAACGCCACATTCTCGTCCACATAGTGCTTGTCCGCCGCTTGCAGAGGCTGCGTCGGATCGCAGCACAAGATCAGCGGTCCGGTCATCGTTGTGCCGGAGATCGTCAGCGTGCCGCCGGCCAGCGATTGGATCGCCTGGTCCACATACGCCTTGCTCACCGTCTGCACCGCCTGCACCGAGGGCATCAACTGCGACTGCACCTGCCCCAGCGTCGCCTGCGGAGCCTCCGGAACCACCCAGTACTGTGTGCTCGATGAGCCGTCGCTCAAATAGTACACAGCCGTGTAATACTGGCCCGCCGGCGTCGATCCCTGATTCGGAGCCAGATTAACGCTCAAGAATCCATCCGGAGCAATCGTCACCGTCGTGCTGCCGGCCACTACAAGCTGGCCGCTCGCCGTCGTGAACGATGGCCAGCTCAACACCAGCGTCCCAGAGCCCGGCTGACCGTTCGCCAGATACACCGTCCCCTGAACCGTTGTTGTGCCGACCTGCGCGCCGGCCATGCTTCCCAGCGCCAGGCACACCGCCATCGACAACACTCCCAGCCACACGCCAACGCGCTTACCTTCAAGATTCATCAGATTCATCCGTCTCTCTTCTTTTCCCGGCAAAGACGGCATGGATCAACTCACCGCGCTCAACCTCAACGCAGTGAATTGATCCATGCCGTCTTTGCCGCTGTTTTGCCATCCGGCTGCTTCAATCCTTCGCCGGACCGCCTTGCTCTACCGCTCCAGTATTCGCTTCGCCCTTCCACTCCGGCTCTGCCGCCAGCTCCTCGGCCAGTGTCACAAGCCGTCGCATCACGACTTCGTTCTCGCAATCGATCTGTCCATCCGCCAAGGCAAAAAGCAACTTTGCGCTCGTCCAATCGCCGCTCAGAATGCTTGTCAGCAATGCATGCGCAATTGCGTCGCTATTGTTCTCCAGAGCCTTGCCTGCCGCTGCATTCAAACTTGCTCTGCCGCGGCTGACCTTTTTTGTCTGGGCTCCTCTTCCTCGCGGCTTCTGCACGGCCGCTTGCTTCTCTCCTGCCAACTCCATCTCTCCGCCAATCCCGTACCAACATTCCACGGTCTTGCCCATTGCTCCGCGGAAAGGGAAAGGGGGCAACTCCTCTTCGGAATCGCCCCCCGCTCCCGCCGAATTGGTCCATCGGGCCGCGCCTGCCGCTGCGGCTTCATCTCCTGTGGAGGAAGCCCTCTTCAGCCCTTCGCTGCTCCGCCTCAATTCGGTGAATGCTCCGTTCGCCTCAGGTGCTCGTCCGCTGCCGCCATTTCACCTCCAGCCGCTTCCATCGCTTTCTCCGCGGCTCTTCGCCAAGGTCAAAAAAATGCCCGCGCTCCCGGTGCTCTCGGTCTCTCCCCACGATTGCGAATCCGCGGAAGTTGTCCGAATAAAAAAATAGGAGAGCCACTGTCGCTCTCCACTCTCACTCTTGTTCCCCGTTGAATGTTCTAAGCTTACCGAATCCATACGGAATTCCATGCAAGGAAATCCATATATTTATCCGTTTTATTATCTTCAACTTAATCCATATCTTTGCTTCCAGAAACTTTGACACGATCCCCCAATCGACACAAAGCCCTCCCAATCCGGCCTCACTCGACCCGCGTAAAACTGAGTGAAGCCGAGTTGATGCAGTAGCGCAGTCCCGTCGGGCGCGGCCCATCCGGAAAAACGTGTCCCAGGTGGCCGCCGCAGCCCGCGCACGTCACCTCGATCCGCCGCATCCCAAGGCTCGTATCCTCATGCTCGGTGACCGACTTCGACTCGGCGGGAATCATGAAGCTCGGCCAGCCGCAGCCGGAGTCGAACTTCGCTCCGCTCGCAAACAGCAGCGCCCCGCAGCCCGCGCAATGATAATTTCCCGTCTCGTGATTCTCGCTCAGCGCGCCTGTGAACGGCCGCTCGGTCGCCTTCTCGCGCAGAATCCTGTACTGCTCCGGAGTCAGCCGCGCACGCCACTCCGCCTCCGTCATCTCAACCCTTGCTGGCTCGCTCATGCACACCTCCAGAACAACTCGTCCATTCGATGCGCTCAACCCGGCAAAGTCTCACACCTCGGCGATAAACTCGATCTCCACCAGCACATCCTTCGGCAGCCGCGCCACCTCCACCGTCGAGCGCGCCGGCAGCGCTCCGCCCGCCTGTTCAAAATAGCTGCCGTAGACCGCATTCATCGCGGCAAAGTCGTTCATGTTTTTCAGGAAGACCGTCGCCTTCGCTACCCGCGCCAGGCTCGATCCGCCGGCCTCCAGAATCGCCTTCAGGTTCTCGAAGGCGCGCGCCGTCTGCTCCGAGACGCCGCCTTCAACCACCTGCTGTGTCGCCGGATCGAAGCCCACCTGCCCAGCGGTAAAGATCAGATTCCCCACGCGCACCCCTTGCGAGTACGGTCCAATCGCCGCGGGCGCCTTCTCGGTTGCAATCGCTACTTTGCTCATGCCTCCATTGTAGAAGCAGTCCGCCAACGGCCGGGCAACCGTGCTACTCTGATTCTTTCTTCAGAGTCTCTCGCGCGAAGGTGGCTATGGGCGTGCTGTGCAGAATAGGAATCGCGCTGGATTCGGAGCTGATCCAGCGCTTCGACCGCTCCATCGCGCGCCGCGGATACACCAACCGCTCCGAGGCCTTTCGCGATCTGATTCGCGATCGGCTCGTCGGCGAGCGCACCTCGGCCCCGGAGGCCATCGTCGTCGGCTCGGTCACGCTCATCTACGACCACCACGCCAGCGGCATCTCCGAAAAGCTGACCGAGATTCAGCACGAACACCATGCCCTGGTCGTCTCCACCAGCCACGCCCATCTGGACCACGACTCCTGTTTGGAGGTGTTGATCGTCCACGGCAAAGCGGCCAAGGTGGAGAAGTTCGCCGATCTGCTCATCGGTCTCAAGGGCGTGCAGCACGGGCGTCTGGTCATGACCGTCCCCGAGTCTGCGCTGGCCCCCTCCTCCGACTCCGAGCACAAGCACAAGCACCCGCACAAGCATTGAGTGGAATGAAGGGTACGGATTTTCGCCCCTACGCAAAAAGTCAAAGTTTTTAGGATGGGGCTTTACATGCTGCGGAAAAACTGATTTCGAGAGGCAAGAAGCGTCAGGGCACGACTTCAGTCGTGCCGCAAGTGCAACAAATAATAGATATTGGGCTCCAGCCCCTGCGGGATGCTTTTAGAGGATTGCAATCAAATCCAGACATTTTCCGCAGTCTAATTTAGCCCCCGAGGAAATCTTCCGCTAAAAAAATAGGTGAAATTGGTTTTTCAACAACTTCCCTAAACCGCCGGCAGCCGTCTCCGCGCCATCAGACGCGCTCCCAGCGCCCCGCCTGCCACCGCAAAAAGCAGCAGAAAAAACGAGCCGAAGGCAATCGAGCCAACCCACATCGTCGCATGGCCCTCCGGTGAGGTCATCCAGGCCTGCATTCCGCCGAAGACCGCCTGCGCCTGTGCAAGGTCTGCCGGATTCATCCCAGCCATCGTGCGTTGCGCCTGCTGCTGAAAGCTATCGACGAAGACGGCGCTGTAATCGGCATCGATCTGCGCCGCGTGGTGAAATCCGTAGCGATCCACATACAGCGCCGCGCCGCTCAATCCAAACGACAGCCATGCGGCCAGAACCCCGGTCACCAGGCCGATGCGCGCGCCCGCTCCGGTGGTGATCCACGCCGGGCTCTTGCCGCGCAGGTACAGCATCACCGCCAGGCTGGCAGCGGTCGACATCCAGACCATGCCCAGGCGTCCCAGCGGCGTAGCCGTGCTCGACAGTATCCCGGCCGGCAGCGCCAGCAGCAGCGCCGCGCGCAACGCCGGCTTCCAATCGATGCTCCCGGCATCCCGCACGGCCTCGTTCCACGGCTCCGGCTGCGCATGCCCGGCCGCGCCATCCGTGGCGTACACCAGTCGCGGCAGGCCGCAGTTGGAGCAGAAGCAGTCATCGGCTTCAATCGTTTGCCGGCAGCGGTCGCAGTTCAGTTCCATACATCTATAGAGCCTATCGCATTCCGCCCCAGGATGGATGATCGCATTCCATCATCCGGTGCGGTCGACGATGTTGGGTGTTTGTCGCCGAGAGCCGAGTCGCGCGCCGGTCACATCCGCCGTGAGTACCATTCAGGCCCTTTGCAGTTAAATTTCGTTGACCGGCGCGGCCTGTCGGGGCTACTATCCGATACGATCATGATCGCAGCCGAGATCGACACTTCCAGGCCCCTGCCACGCCGGAGAGAGAGCGTCCATGCGCTCCTTCCCGTCTTTTTTTTGCTGGCGATCAGCCCCTGCGCCGCCTTTCAGCATAACGGGATGCCACGACCGCAGCGCCACGAGAACCACCACGAGATCTTTCAACTGGAAGAGGAGTGGCGCGTGGCCATGCTCAAGGCCGACATCCCCACGCTGGACGCGATGATGGCCGACGACTACATCGCCATCACCCCCAACGGCACGCTGCAATCCAAGGAGCAGTCGCTGGCCAATCTGCGCAGCGGCGCAACCCGCTTTACCGCGATCACAATCTACGACCGCAAAGCGCGCTTCTACGGCTCAACGGCGCTCGTCACCTCGCGCGCCGACGTCAGTGGTTTGGGAGCCGGAAGCGACTATACCGGCAGCTATCGCTACACGCGCGTCTACGTGCGCAATGCCCAGGGCTTGTGGAAGATCGTCAGCTTCGAGGCCAGCCGCATTCGCTTCCCCGGCGCGCACGAGTAGCCGCGCAGCGCGCCCTGCAAGAACCGATTCCACTACAATGAATGGATGCCCGAGCTGCCCGAGGTCGAAACCATCGCCCGCGGAGTCCACCAGCGCCTCTCAGGCGACCGCATCGTTATGGCTTGGTTCGGTTCGCACCGCGAGCCCTTCAAGACGCCGCCAGCGCGCCAGGCCAAAGGACTCGAAGGTCGCGCAATTCTCTCCGTCCATCGCACCGGAAAGCATCTTGTCTGCGAGCTGGGTCCTGGCCTCCCGAACGCTCAGGGCACGACTTCACAGACTGCGGAAAAACTTATTTCGAGAGACAAGAAGCGTCAGGGCACGACTTCAGTCGTGCCGAAAGTGCAACAAGGTAAATGTGGGGCTTTAGCCCCTGTGGAGCGTAGCTCCGCCCAATGGATCGTTCATCTCGGCATGACCGGGCGGCTGCTGGTCACCACTCCGGATGCGCCTCTTGCGCCCCATACCCATGCTCGGCTGAGTCTGGCCAGCGGCCGCGAGCTGCGCTTTGTCGACCCGCGCCGCTTTGGCCGGCTGGAGTGGCGCGAGCTTGGCCGCACGCCCGCATTCCAGGCGGCTGGCATTGACCCACTCACAATAGCCTCGGAGAAGTTCTACCGCCTTTTTCACCGCCCTCATACGCCCATCAAAGCGGCGCTGCTCAATCAGAAACTGCTCTCCGGCGTGGGCAACATCTACGCCGACGAGAGCCTTTTTCGTTCCGGAATTCGTCCGCGCCGGCTCTCCGGACGCCTGACCAGGGCCGAGCTCGAGGCTCTGCGGCTGGCTCTGCGCCAGGTGCTCGAAGATGCAATCCGGCTGGGCGGCTCCTCGGTCTCCGATTATGTGGATGCCGATGGCGTGCGCGGCTTCTTTCAACTCGAGCACTGCGTCTATCTGCGAACCGGGCTTCCCTGCCGCCGCTGTCAGACTCCGATCCGGCGCATTGAGCTGGCCGGTCGGGGAACGCATTATTGTCCCCGCTGCCAGCATTGAGCCCGTGCGCCCAATCGGTCGCGATCACCCGGCAAACCCGAAAGGCACTTGCCAGCCGCCGCGCTTCGCTGTACTATCGGACTAGCCTATCAAGCGGCTGACGCGAGCCACCCGAGTGGGGTAGAGCAAGCTCGCCGCTAGCAAGGACTCTTCGCCATATCATTCATTTCAAAGCAGTCAAGGGACGGCGAAGTTTCTTATAGGAAGGGCATCACCTGAGGAAAGCGCCGCTCTCACCGATAGGATTCTGACACCCGGACGGAGCTTCTCCCGATTCGCGTGTGCTCGGCGGCACAGTGGCTTTTTCGCGGCAATCAACCTCTCTCGCAGAGACTGAGCCGTTGACACAGCGGAGATCGGCGGCTTGCGCGTGCTTCTGCAATCGGCTGCGATCCGCGAATGTGCTGTAGCCCAGGGTTATGCAAAGCGGCAACGAATCGCAAAGCGGCAACGAATCGCAGTGCGGCAATGAACGATCGTCGCGGGCCGGTATGAAGGATGAAACGCACGGCAGCAATCACTGCCAACCAGAGTTCACACCAAAGCAGGAAACAGGAAATCTACGCATGACAACAGAATTGATGCAGCCTCCAACGGAAGTGGGGCCAGAGTCGGCAAACGGCCAGGAACAGTCGCAGCAGGGTCACCGCCGCCGCCGCCGCCGCCGCAAGAACAAGAGCATTCAGGTGAATGCGGCTCAAGCTCCGCAGCAGGCCCAGCCGCAGCAGGCGCAACCTCAGTCGCAGCCTCAGCCGCAGTCGCCGCAGCAGCCTCGGCCCGCCAGGCACAAGCATCCCCAGCCGCAGCAGGGCGCGCGTCAGGGCGGACACCAGAATCAGGGGCGCAAGAAAAAGTTCGCCCCCAAGGGCGTCCCTCAGGCGCAGCCCGGCAACAGCATCTCCGGCCCTTCGCAGGGCAAGCGCAAGATGAAGCAGAAGGGACCGCGTGAGTTTGTCGGCCCCATGGATCACAGTTATCGCATCGTCAACGGCAACGTCGCCGACGGTCCCCCCTCCACCATCCAGATCACCAGCAACAACTCCGCAAACCTCTACCAGGACTCTTACGAGCTTCCAGCGGTTGCCCCTCGCGCAGATGCCGCGCCGCGCATCTACTGTTTCATCGAGGATCTATTCTTCCTGGCCAAGATTCAGGAGACGGCGCGCAAGCTCGGCGTCAAGGTCGAGTTTGTCAAAGGCGACAAGGATTCCGTCGCCCGCCTGCTCGAGCTGCCCGAGGCCGAGCGCCCCAAGCTGGTCGTCTTCGATCTCAACAATCTCAACGCCAAGCCCATGGCGCTGATCCCCAAATTCAAAAGCAAGTTCAAGAAGGCGACCTCGATCGTCGGCTATCTCAACCACCTGCAGGGCGAACTCAAGGCCAAGGCCATCGAGACCGGCTGCGACGCGGTCATGCCCCGTTCCGCCTTCTCGCAATCGCTGCCCAACCTGCTCCGCCGCTACGGCATCGACGAGGAAGAAGACAACACCCCCCAACCGATGTAAAAAGGCAGGAACTAATCAGGGACCAAGGGACTAAGGTACCAGGGACTAAGAAACACGTCCGTCCAACCTTGGAAGCAACCCGTCCATCGGTTTTGAAGTGGTGTCAACGGTTTTCTAGGGAACCTCTGATTAAGTCATCCAACCGCACTACGCATGCATCCAATGGCATATAGATGGAGAGTGCGATGCGCCAGATAACATTTGCTTGCCAGCCGAGTTTTGAAAAGCATGCGCGGCCCAG
>Ga0302320_10002808_pt1 | contig 40731 bp, 31 predicted proteins | sample Bog_T0_3_FD_202130 | JGI IMG/M metagenome (GOLD analysis project Ga0302320, IMG submission 202130) | Peat permafrost microbial communities from Stordalen Mire near Abisko, Sweden - Bog_T0_3 | ecosystem: Environmental > Terrestrial > Soil > Wetlands > Peat | place: Sweden: Abisko, Stordalen Mire... | reverse complement strand
GCCAGAATCCAGTTGATCGGCTTGATGCTAACCACCCGCCTGCTCGTTCACCAGATCCGCCATATAAGAACTGCGCACCAGCGGGCCACTGAAAACCATTTTGAAGCCGAGGGCGAGGCCGAAATCGCGATAGCGGTCGAACTGCTCCGGCGTCACATATTCGGCGACCGGCAGATTGCGGCGCGTGGGCTGCAGATATTGCCCGATAGTGGCTACATCCACATCTTGCTCGCGCAGATCGTTCAGCAATTGTTCCACCTCGGCAGCTGTCTCGCCCAGGCCCGCCATGAAGCCGGATTTCGTCATGACGCCGGGGCGATGCTGCCGGGCGAAGCGCAGCACGTCGAGAGATTGCCGGTAATTGGCCTGCGGGCGCACGCGGCGATAGAGGCGCGGGACGGTCTCCATATTGTGATTGAAGACGTGCGGCTCGGCATCGAGGACGCGCGCCACGGCCGGCATGTTGCCGTCGAAATCCGGCGTCAGCACTTCTATTCGTGCGTTCGGCAGGGCACGCCGGACTTCGCTGACGGTCTCGGCAAAATGCAGAGAACCGCCGTCGGCGAGATCGTCACGATTCACACTGGTGATCACCACGTAGCGCAAATTCATGGCGGCGGCCATGCGCGCTATGTTGGCGGGTTCGGCCGGATCGAGGCGCATGTCATGGAGGCGCGGATTGCCTTTGGGTACCGAGCAAAACCCGCAGCCGCGCGTGCAGCGATTGCCCAGAATCATGAACGTGGCGGCGCCGCGATGGAAGCATTCGTGGATATTGGGGCAGCGCGCCGATTCGCAGACGGTGTGCAGATTGAGGGCGCGCAATCCGGATTTGAGCCGGTTCAGGGATTCGAAATGAGTGGGGCTTTTGCGCGCCCACTCGGGCAAGCGCGGGCGCGGTGCCTGAAGCTGGATGAGAGGGTTCACTGCTTCGTCACGAAGGCGTTGGCAAAACCGAGCACCTTCAATTTCTCCTTGGCCTCGGCGACCAGAACGGTCTGATGGTACGGGCCAACCAGCACATGGAACAGCCCGTCCTTCGAATTGGGGGCCACGATGGCGGGGAGTTCCTTTTCATGCAGGGTGCGAATCAGGTTGTCGGCATCCGCGCGTTGCTGCAGGGCCGCCACCTGCAGGTACTGGCCGGGTTCGACCGCGGAGGCGGCGGCAACGGGAGCGGGCGGCTCCACGCTGGGAGCCTGGGCGGTGTCCTGCGCCGGCCTGGTTTCGAGCGGAGCCGGCGCCGGAGTTTCCGTGGTCGCGGGCGCAGGGCTCGCATCGGATTGCGTCTCGCGCGGAGGCTCCGACGCCTGTTGCCGCCGCTGTCCCGAGGCCGAGTCCGTTGGCGCAGCCGCGTCGCCGGCGCCCGCCAGAGCCATGCGCGTCGAATTACGCCCGATCATGTAGCCCATGGCGAAGAATACGCCGCACAGGGCCACCACCACGAAGAACAAGCTGATGAGTTGCTTGTTGCCGAGAACCAGTTCCTTTTCGCCGTCCGTCTGCGTCATGATTAAGTTTTCTCTGCCTCTTCACGCCGGGAGCGATCGAGAAAACTCTCGATCCCTTTCAGGATATCGATAGGCACGGGAAAAATCACCGTGGTGTTCTTCTCCGCGCCGATTTCCACCAGCGTCTGCAGATAGCGGAGCTGGATCGCCGCCGGCTGCTTCTGCAGAACTTCCGCCGCCATGCCCAATTTTTCCGCCGCCGTGTATTCGCCTTCGGCGTGGATGATTTTGGCACGGCGCTCCCGTTCCGCTTCGGCCTGTTTGGCCAGCGCGCGGATCATCTGCTCGGCGAGATCCACCTGCTTCACCTCCACCATGGTGACTTTCACACCCCACGGCGAGGTGTGCTGGTCGAGCAGAAACTGAAGGCGCACATTGAGAGCTTCGCGCTTGCTCAGCAGGTCGTCGAGTTCCACTTCGCCGAGCACGCTGCGTAAGGTGGTTTGCGCGAGTTGCGAAGTGGCATTCAGAAAGTTGGTCACTTCCACTACCGCGAGGCGCGGTTCGACGACGCGAAAATAAATCACCGCATTCACTTTGACGCTGACGTTATCGCGCGTGACTACATCCTGCGGCGGGACCTCGATGGTATCGATGCGCAGCGGCACGCGCACGATGCGATCGAGCGGGGCAAAGACAAATATGACGCCCGGACCCTTGGCCTCCGGCAACAGCCGGCCGAGGCGAAAGATGACGCCGCGCTCATATTCGGCAAGAATCTTGATCGATGAAAGCAAGTAGAACACGACGATCAGAATCACTACAAAAACCGGCACTGCCATAGCTTATTCCTCTTTCGCTGCAGTTTGGTTGGCGACCGCGGACACCTGCAGGGTGAGCCCGTCGATTCGTGTTACCCGTATGGGCGCGTCCGCCGCGACATGCGAAGGCGCCACCGCGTTCCAGTATTCTCCCCGCACCATTACGGTTCCGCGCGGGTTCAATTCTCCCACCGCTACGCCCAGCTGGCCGACCATGGCGCCCTGGCCGGTAACTACCTTGTTGCGCCGCGCCCGCAGCGCGATGGTGAACAGAAAGCTGGTAATCAGTGCGAAGGGAACGGTCACCGCCAGTGCGGTGCTCCAGTGTATGCGCAGCTCGGGAACGCTGGTGTCGATCAGCATCACCGCCCCCAACAGCATGGCTATGGCGCCGCCGGACGTCAATACACCGTGGGTGGCGAACTTGGCTTCGAGGATGAAGAAGACGAATGCCAGGATCATCAGCGCCGCGCCCAGCCAGTCGATGGGAAACATCGACAGTGCGGTTAATCCCAGCAGCACGAGGATGGCGCCGATGACGCCCGGCGCAATCAAGCCCGGCGAGGAGAACTCAGCGTATATTCCGAGCGCCCCCAGCACCAGCAGCAGCAGCGCGATGTTGGGATCGGCGATGGCCAGGAATAAGCGTTGGCGGGCGGAGGGACGATAAGGCTCAATCGCGCCGTCGGCAAAATGCAGCGTCTGGTGGCGTCCATCGAAACGCGTGACCTCATGTCCATTGAATTGTTTCAGCAGTGCTTGTTCATTGGGCGCAACGGCATCGATCAGGTGTTGATCGAGCGCCTCCCGGTCGGTCCAGGACACGCTCTCGCGAACGGCCTTCTCGGCCACCGCGACGTTGCGACTGCGATGTTCGGCGATGGAGCGCATCAGCGCGGCGGCGTCGTTCTCGATCTTCTGCTTCATCACCGGATCCATGTCCGTGCCGCCGATCAGGACCGGATGGGAAGCGCCTGTATTGGTCCCCGGCGCCATCGCCGCCACGTCGCCGCATTCGAGCAAAAAGAATCCCGCGGAAGCCGCACGCGCGCCCGATGGACCCACCCACATGAGGATGGGAACGGGCGAGCGAAACACCTGCTCGACAATGTCTCGCGTGGCGTCGAGCAGACCGCCGGGCGTGCTGAGCCGCACCAGTACCGCGTCCGCTTGTTCCGATTTTGCCTGCTCGATAGCCGACGCGATCACCTCGGCTGTCACCGGATGGATTACGCCGTCGACATCCACCGCGATCACTTTAGCCTGCAGCGAAGCCGCAATGAATAGAACGGAAATGGCGGGCAAAGTACGCAGACGTTAATAACTATACCGCTCCTGGGGCCGCTTGCGAACGACTTCGGCTATTGAGTTAATAAAACATTTTTTAGTGAAAATGTAGTAATCGTGCTTTATAATCAAATCTCAGGTATTCCATGACCAAGAAACAAGCAACTACACCAAAGAGCGTGACAAGCACGGTTTCCGCGCGAGTCGCAAAGCCCACGGCCCCCCGCGTTACATCTTCAAAACACAAGAAAGCAACCGCTGCCGAACCGGTCGTAACCGTAGAAGAAGTGGTGGTTATGACGCCGGCGATGGACAGCAATCCCCTCGAAACGATTTCCAGACTGGCTTACGGATATTGGGAAGCGCGCGGCTGTCAGGGCGGCGACCCACTCGCGGACTGGGTCCGCGCCGAAGAAGCATATCGGCAAAGCTTGTTGTAATAAAGCCTGCTGTAAAAAGAGCCTGCTGTAATAGGGTTTGGCATCTTTTCGTATTCGAAGCTCCGTCGCTGTATCCGCTCTGTTCGCAACTTTATTTCTGGCTGTGGTGTCTTCTGCCGTCCTGGCGGCGCCACCGGATTCGTTTCGCTTCATCGTGCTCGGCGATCGCACGGGAGAATCGCAGCCCGGCATCTTCCAACAGGTGTGGAGCGAGGCCGCCCGGCTCGATCCCGCGTTTGTAGTCGGCGTAGGAGACACCATTGAGGGGCTGCACGACGCTACCGCGGACGCGGAGTGGGGACAGATAAAACAACTCCTCGCTCCGTGGCGGCGGCTGCCGTTGTATCTGGCGCCGGGCAACCACGATATCTGGTCGGCAGCTTCGGAAGAATTGTTTCAGAAGTACACCGGCCATCCGCTGCATTACAGTTTCGATTACGCGCAGGCGCACTTCACGGTACTCGATAACAGCCGCACCGAGCAGTTTTCCGCCGATGAGTTGTCGTTTCTCGAAGAGGATCTGAAGGCACACGCGTCGCAGCCGGTGAAGTTCATCGTTTCGCACCGGCCATCGTGGATTTTAAATGCGCTGCTGGGCGATACCAGTTTTCCGCTGCATCGACTGGCGCGTAAATACGGCGTGCAATATGTTATCGCCGGACACGTTCACGAGATGCTGCATATGAATCTCGATGGCGTGGATTACGTCTCGATGGTCAGCTCAGGGGGACACTTGCGCGATACGGAAAAGTATGAAAACGGTTGGTTCTTCGGCTACGCGGCGGTGGAAGTGCGCGGCAACCAGGTCGACTTCCGCATCCACGAGCTGAATGGCCGCGTGTCGGCGCTGAAAGACTGGGGGCCGGCCGGGCTGAAGCAGTGAGCGACGACAGTGCTAGGCCATCCACTCCGGATGCTGCGCGGTCCCATCGAACTGATCGGTGGTTTTGAAGGGCTCAAAGTTTCCAGTCATGGCGGCGTCCCTGGTTTTTGCCACGATCGCCTGTAATTGCGCCTCCGACAGAGGCTTGAAGGTCCGCACCGCTTCGAAAGCCTGATCGAGGCGCTCCATCGAATCGCATCCGTTGATCACCACCGAGGTGGGCAGGTTCAGCGCGTAGTGCAGGCATTCGATGGGCGTAGCCACACCAGCTTTCAAGACGTTGCCGATGGCCAGAGGCTTCATCCCGAGCACCGCAATCCCTTCCTTCACGAGGCGCGGCACTACCTGATGGGTGAAGCTGCGGAAATGATAATCGAGCACGTTGAGGGGCATCTGGCAGGCATCGAAGTGGAACTTATGCTGTGCCGCTACGTCCAGCATGCGCAGATGCACCGCCGGATCTTTGTGGCCGGTGAAGCCGATATAACGCACCTTCCCGGCCTTCTTCGCCGCCAGCACGGCTTCAAGGGCGCCGCCCGGAGCGAAGAAGCGGTCGGGATCTTCCATGCGGATGTTTTCGTGGAACTGAATCAGGTCGATAGTCTCGACCTGGAGCCTGCGCAGCGATTCGTCGATCTGCTTCGCCGCCATCTGGCGCGTGCGCCCGTTGTACTTGGTCATCAGGAAGACACGCTTGCGGTAGCCGTCCTTCAGCGCCTTGCCCATGCGGATCTCGCTGCCGCCGTCGTGATAATCCCAGGAATTATCAAGGAACGTAATGCCGCGATCGACGGCGCTGCGCACGATGCGAATGCTTTCGCTCTCTTCGCGCGGCACCGCCATGTGGTAACCGCCCAGACCGAGGGCGGAAACGCGCTCGCCGGTGGTTCCGAGGTTGCGATAGATCATCCCGTTGGATGTCTGCGCGTCCAGTTTGGCGGCGATCTGGAGAGCCGCGAGGGTGGTCAGAAATTCACGCCGTTCCATATGACTCATAGCTTATGCCAAATCCATGAACTCCGGGTGAACGGAAGAAGCCAGGGTACCGGGCGGCTACCTAAAAGGCCAGGCGGAGGGCGAATTGAATTTGTCTGGGATCTTTGGCCGAGAAGATTTTCCCGAAGGTCAGAGGTTGGTCGGCGAAGGCATCCGGCAGATTGAAATTCGCCCGATTAAGCGTGTTGAAGGACTGCGCTTCGGCGGTCAGATGCATCCTTTCGCCCAGTGCAAAAGTGCGTCGCAGGGAAAGATCGGCGGTGGCCAGGCCCGGTCCTCGCAGGATATTCCGTCCCGCGTTGCCCCACGTGTACGGAGGCGGAACGGCAAAGGCACTGACATTGAACCATTGCCGCGGCGTTGGGTTGGATAATGCCGGGTTGGATAAGACGTTGGGGCGATCGATGCCGAAGTTGCCGCCAGTGTTACCGGTGTTGCTGTTGTCGCTCGAGAGTTCCGGCGTGAAGGGCTGGCCGCTTTCGGCAGTGATGATGCCGCTGAAATCCAAACCGCGCGTCCAGTCTGTAATTCCCGGGATGCGATAGACAAACCCGATAGTGGCCAGGTTAGGTACGTCGAAGCTGGAGAGCGCGCGCTCCAGCCGGTAGTTATGGCTGTCCTGGGGAAAGTTCTGATCGGACTGTGTGGGCAGGAAAGCGGAGGTATCGTCAATGGATTTCGAAAACGTATAAGACGCCAGCACGGCGAGTCCGTGCGACATTTGCCGCCTGAACATGACCTGCAATGACTGATACTCCGAATTACCACCGCTTTCTGTTACCAGGATATTGCTGAAGTTCGGGTATAGCTCGCGCGAGGTGAGGTCGGTGGAGGCGGGAAAAGGCTGATTGGCATCGAGAGAGCGCGGCAGGTGGGTGCCTTTCGATCCCGCATACGCCACACTGATTACGCCGACTTTATCTACTTCACGTTGGATATTGAAATTCCAATGCTGGACGTAAGCGGGTTTCAGATCGGGACTGACAATGCTGAGCGCGGCCGGCGGGATGAATCCGTTGGAAGTGGCGAATGGGTTATTGAGCGTAATCAGAGATGTGGCCGACGGGAAGTAGACCGATACGGTGAAGAACGGCGGATTGAAGTAGAGCGATGAATTAACCACGAACATGCCGGGGTCGTAGTAGATGCCGTAACCTCCGCGGATCACGGTATGACCGATCGGCGACCAGGCGAAGCTGACGCGCGGACCGAAGCCGCCGTCCCATCCCTTGACTCCCGAGCGCGGCACACCATTGGCGCCAACCTGAACGGTTTGGCCGGTGGCGAAGTCGAAGGTCGCCATGCGATTGGTGGGGTCGGTGGCGGGCGCATCGTATTCCCAACGCAAGCCAAGGTTGAGAGTCAGGTTGCGAGTTACTTTCCAATCGTCCTGCACATAGGCGCTTTCGGATTTGGTGCGCAGAGTTTGGGGCCCGGTGTATTGAGACTTGATGCCAAGGGTGGGCAATCCCAGCAAAAGGTCGCCAATGCCCGACCCGGTCAGCGCGCCGGTGAAATCGACCTGGCCGCGCGCATAGACTTCAATGTAGCCATTCTCTTCCAAAGCGCGGAATTCGCCGCCCAGTTTGATACTGTGTGCGCCGCGAATCAGAGTCAGGTTGTCGGTATATTGCCAGGTGTTATCGGCGCGGTCGATGGGTAGCGAAATGACATCGCCGACACGCGAATAGCCGGTGACGGAAACGCCGGGATAGCCGTAGTCGCGGGGATCGTTGGGAAGATAATCGACTCCCCAGAGTTGATTCACATTGGTCTGGTAGTTCTGCCCAAAAATCTGCCGTACTGCGCGGTTGAATCCCACGAGCACGGAGTTAACCGTGGTGGGACTGAGAGTCTGCTCGTAGTGAATAAGGGCGTTGTGGCCGCGATCGAAAACATAATCACCGTAGCCGGGCAATTCGGTCTGATTCTCCGCATACGGTTCTACCAGGTTTTGCCGGCCGTAGTTATAGCGGAGGGTCAATTGAGATGAATTGGAGATGCGCCGGTCAAGCCGTACACTGCCTTCGTTCTGTTGATTAGTCCCGATAGGATTGCCCAGATAATTTCCGGAACTGCCTGGCAAATTGGGCAGAGGAAACAGCGTCAGATACTGCGCGGCATGGGGCGAGATCAGGGAGGGCGGAATCACGGCGCCGGGGAACGGGGCTCCGGTGAACGGGTTGCTTACGGTGACTCCCAGGCTTGAAAGGTCGCCGGATCGAACCCCGGCGGTGGGTACCGTCCCCAACTGAGTCTGCCCCTGATCCTCGCGCAAACCTTCGAAAATGCCATAGAAAAAGGTCGAATTGCGAATAACCGGACCGCCCAGCGCGGCGCCGAACTGGTTCCTGATGTACTCGGGCTTATCGCTGGCGCCGAAGAAATTGCGCGCGTCGAGGTCGCGATTGCGCAGGTAGTCGTAGACGGTGCCATGAAATTCGTTTGAGCCGCCGCGAGTGATGATGTTGACCTGGCCGGCGCTGGCGCTGCCGTACTCGGCGCTGTACGAATTGGTGGCAATCTTGAATTCCTGAATGGAATCGACGGAAGGTTCGAGGGTATATCTGCGGACGTCGGAATCGTTGTTATCGACGCCGTCGAGCAGGAAATTGTTGGCTTCTTCGCGGCCTCCGTTGGCGTGCATGGCGAAGCCGCCGCGAGTGGACAACTGGGATCCCTGGACGGGCGGCGCCACGCCGGGCAAAAGCAGGGCGAGCTGCAGAAAATCGCGCTCGTTGAGCGGGAGGCTATCGATCAGGGTCTGGTCGAGCACCGCGCCCAGGTCGCCCGAGCCGGTCTGGATGGCGGGGATATCCGCATTCACCACCACCTGCGTGCGCTGGCCGGCGATCCACAAGCGCAGGTCGAGCCGGACCTTTTGATCCACCTCGACGCGGACGGCGTCCGCCGTGGTGGGCGCGAAAGAATCGGCGGTTACGGAGAGGCGATATTCAGCCGGGGGCAGGCCATCGAATTCGTAATAGCCAGCGGCATTGCTTTGCCCCGAACGGACCCAGGCGCGCGCCGTGTTCTCGATGCGGATGGCAGCATTGGGAATCGCCTTTTCCGAAGGATCGAGAACGTAGCCTGATATGGTGCCGGTATCGATCTGGGCCGCCAGACGAAGGCTGGACAATAGCAGTAGTGTGAAGCCGCTTCCAAGCCCCTTGAAATTAAATACTTGCATGGCCGAGGCCGGTACGAGAGAAGCCACGAGTATAGCATCGGGGTGCCGGGTTGCCTGAAAAAAGGCTGAACAAAAGGTCCGACCAGGGAACTTATAAATATGGACTTACTTGGCAGCCGCTTCAGGGCCGTCGCGGTTCTCGTCTGGCTGACGCTGGCGCTGCAGGCGCAGCAGCCGACGGGCGAAATCCGCATTCAGGTAAAAGATCCTTCAGGCGCATCGGTCGCTGCCTCAGGAAGATTGCGCAATCCGGTTGCCGGAGTGGACCGCCCATTTAAGACAGACGCTCAGGGGTTGTATACCTTCCCAGGCTTGCCCTATGGCCGCTACAGTCTCGCGGTTTCAAAAGCTGGTTTCGCGAATCTCAGCGTGCAGATCGATGTGCAATCGGCGACTCCGGTCGCGCGGACGGTGACGTTTGAACTGGCGCACTCGGCCAGTCAAATCGACGTGGTCTCGACGACGCCTCTGGCGGGAACGGATCTCTCGGCAGATCAGGTCGCGGGCGCGGTGCAGACGGCGACAGCGGCCGATGTCGAGAAGAGCGGTGCGCTCGATCTGGCGGATTTCATGAACCGGCGCCTGAATGGCGTGTACCTGAACGAGGTACAGGGAAACCCTTACCAGCCGGATGTGAATTTTCGCGGCTACACGGCTTCGCCGCTGCTGGGAACTCCCGAGGGCATCTCGGTCTATCTGGATGGCGTGCGGCAGAATCAGCCGTTTGGCGACGTGGTGAGCTGGGATCTGATCCCGAAGAACGCGATCTCGGAGATCACGCTGGTGCCGGGATCCGACCCTTTGTTCGGATTGAATACCCTGGGAGGCGCGCTGTCCGTGCAGACTAAGAATGGCGTGAGCAATCCGGGCATCGATGGCACGGCGACTTATGGCAGCAGCGGGCGGAAGGCAGTTCAGGCAAGCTATGGCGGCGGCAAAGCCACCGGGTTGAACTGGTTTCTCGCGGGCAACGGCTTCCACGAATCGGGTTGGCGCATCGACTCGCCTTCGGATGTCCGCCAGGGATTTGGCCGGCTGGGCTGGCGCACGGATAAGACCGATCTGGCGCTCACCGCGACCTATGCCTATAACACCTTGCTCGGCAACGGACTGCAGGACTACCGGCTGTTGGATGCCAACTATTCAAGCGTATATACCGTACCCGACGTTATCGCCGACCGCTCTCCCTCTTTCAATCTCAGCGCGCGCCACACATTTACCAGCAACCTGACCTTCGCCGGCAACGCCTGGTTCCGCAATATTCGTACGGAGGGGATTAATCCCAATTTCAATACCGACGCGCTTGGTAATGCGATTTACCAGCCGAGCGCGGCGGAGCAGGCGGTGCTGAGTGCGGCGGGTTATACCGGCTTCCCGGCGAGCGGGGCGACGGCGGCGAATACGCCGTTTCCGAAGTGGCCCTGCATTGCCAATGCGCTCGAACAAAACGACCCGGACGAAAGTTGCGATGCGGTCTCGATTTACTCGAAGGAAGTGGAAAACGATTACGGATTGTCCGGACAGATGACGTGGGTTACATCCCCTCGGCTTGGGCACAACCAGTTGGCGGCGGGAGCGACACTGGATCGCGGGAGCGTCGGCTACACGCAGAACACGGCGTATGGGTACCTGAATCCAGACCGCACCATTACCAATGTTCCGGCGTGGCAGGACGGATCGACGAATAACCCCATCGACTCCCGCGTCAACCTGCATGGCCTGACTCCGAACTGGAGCCTGTATTTCACGGACACTTTGACTGTCGCCAAGACTGTGAACATTACCGTTTCGGGACGGTACAACCGATTCACGATCGACAATGCGGACCGGCTCAGCCCGATCGCCGGACCCGGATCGCTCACTGGGGACTATGTATATCAACGATTCAATCCCGCCGTCGGAATCACCTGGAGCCCTGTCTCTACGGTGAATGCCTATGCGCGATATTCGCAGGGCAGCCGCGCGCCAACTTCCATTGAACTCGGCTGTGCCGATCCGGCCAATCCATGCAGCCTGCCCAATGCTCTGGCCAGCGATCCGCCGCTGCGACAGGTAGTCACCGATACCTGGGAAGTGGGCCTGCGCGGGAAGCCGGAGCTTTCCTTCGTGCGCAATCTCAACTGGAATGTGGGCGCGTTCCGGGCGGAGAATCGCAACGATATCCTTTTCGTCTCGTCCGTGGAACTGGGCACCGGATACTTTCAGAATTTTGCCAGGACGCGCCGGGAGGGGTTCGATGCGGATCTTAATGGGCGAACAGGGCGCGTTACCTGGGGCCTGGACTACACGTTTCTCGAAGCCACCTATCAGAGCCCGGCGGTGCTGGACGGCTCGGCCAACAATACGAGCGATAGCGCTCTCGCGGGTTATCCCGGGCTTGATGGAAGTATCTACGTTCAGCCGGGCGACCGGATTCCGCTGATCCCCAAACAAACGGGCAAGGCTTACGCGGATTTCGAGGCCACTAAGAAGCTGGTCTTCGACCTTACCGAGACGACGGTGTCGAATTCTTACGCGCGAGGGAATGAGAATAATGCGTACAAGGCGGATGGCGTCTATTATCTTGGACCGGGCGTTTTGCCGGGCTATGCGATCACGGATTTTCGGGCTCATTACGACCTGACCAAACGGCTTCAGTTGGCAATTCAGATCGATAATCTGTTCAACCGCCATTACTATACGGCGGCCCAGCTTGCCCATACCGGATTGAATGCCCAGGGCGGTGTGGTCTCAGAGCCGTTCCCGGAATACACGGCGGGCCCTTATGCGGGAAGCTACCCGGCGCAGAGCGCGGCGTTCTTCACGCCCGGTGCTCCGCGAAGGGCCTGGGTTGAACTGCGGATCAGGTTCTGAACGGCTGCCCGATGCTACAAAGGTTGTTGGTGGGGGATCGTTCATGCGCCAGTTAATTTTGCTTGCGGCCATTTTTGCGGTCGTTGTGCCGGCGCAGGTGGATCGCAGTTCCCTCACCGGGACAGTATTCGATCCCAGCGGGAAGGCGATCCCGGGCAGTCTTGTAATCGCGACCAACCCCGCGACAGGAACGGAGCGCCGCACTACCTCGAACGGGAAGGGCGTCTACGAACTCTACGATATGCCGACGGGGAGTTGGGACGTTGCCTTCTCCGCGGCGGGGTTTGCCGACACGCGATATGAACGAATCGACCAGACGGTGGGCCAGACTCGTACGCTGAATCCGGTATTGCACGTGGCTTCTTCCCGCGGACAACAGGTGACGGTGACGGAATCCGTCCCGCAGGTAAGCCAGTCCTCGGTTACTCTCGGCCAGGCGATTGAGGATCGCGCCGTCGACGATCTTCCGCTGAACGGGCGGAACTGGACGAGCCTGACCGCTCTCGCTCCGGGCGCGATCGATCAGGGCGGAAGCACGCAGCGGTCGATCCGTTTTACGGGCCGCGGACGCGATGAAATGAACATCGCCTTCGACGGCGTGGACGCCACGGGAATCGTAAACCAGGCGCAAAAGGCCTATGTGCGGCTGGCAATCCCGGTGAGTGCGATCTCCGAGTTCCGCGTGGATACGGTGCTGCCGACAGCCGAAGCAGGCGATGCCAGCGGGGCGCAGATTATTGTGGCCTCCATGGCCGGAGGTAATCGCTTCAACGGATCGCTGTTCGAATACTTCCGCAACAGCGATTTCGACGCGCGCTCGCCGTTCGATCTTACGAAAGGGCCGCTGCCCTTTCATCTGAATCAATTCGGCGGCACATTTGGCGGGCCCATTCAAAAGAACACGACCTTCTTCTTTGTGGATTATGAGGAGATTCGTCAGATTCAGAACCAGACGCTGATCGGCTTCGTTCCCACTGCCGCTGTCCGCTCACTGACACTGAGCCAGGCGCCCGCGCTGACGCCGATCCTTAGCGATTACCCGATCGGCAATGGCGCCATAACAGGCACTATCCAGCAATGGAACGGGGTGGGCCGGTCGTTGCAGAACGAATATTCCGAGATGATTCGCCTCGACCATCGCTTCACCGATTCCATCACGGGTTATGCGCGGTTTAATTATGACAATGCGGGGACTATCGCACCGCTGGGCACACTCACCGACCGCCAGTTGAATAACGCGAAACCTTTGAATGGCGCAGCCGAATTGCTGGAGGTGATTTCTCCTGGCTTGGTGAATGAGTTCAAGTTCGGCACTAATCAGCTGGTTTCGCACTCCTATAACCTAACGCCGTTTCCCTATACCGTGAATGTCTCGGGCTACACAGCGCTGAACCCCGCTTCAACCTCGAACCAGGACGGGCGAACGTGGGGCTTCCTCGACAATGTCAGTAAGGTTCGTGGACGCAATGTGATCAAGCTTGGAATCGAGATCCGGCGCATTGGTATCGATGAGGGCAGCTCGTTCACGGGTAGCCTCACCTATAGTTCGCTGGCGGATTTCGAAGCGAATAATCTTGACGCGGCGACCTATACCGCACTCCAGCCACTCAAGCGCATGCGGAAGACGAGTTACTTCGGCTATGTTCAGGATGAATTCAAGTTACGCCCCGACCTGACTATCAATGCGGGCCTGCGCTACGAGTTTTATAACGATTTTCACGAGTCGACAGGCCGGGCGATTCCTTTCGATTTCCAGACCTGCGGGCCGGCGGGATTCTGTGCGCCCAACGCCGCGTTTCTGTTCCCAGCGAAGGACAATATCGACCCGCGGATCGGCATCGCCTGGGCGCCGGATCGTTTCGCGGGCCATACCGTGTTTCGCATAGGCTATGGGATTTACCACGAAGACGCGCAACTCGACGATCAGAACTTCCCCACCGCCAACGACGTGCCGCGCTACTCGCTGGCGCGCGGCACGCAGTTCCCTAACCTGAGTTATCCCTTCGATGCCCTGCTCGCCACGGCGACGGGCATCGATTCACCCAAGGACCAGGTGCGCAATCGTAAGGACACCTATGCGCAGGAATGGATTGCCTCCATCCAGCAAACGCTGCCGTTCAAGTTTGTGGGCACGATTTCGGCAATCGGCAACAAGGGCACCAACATCATGAACCGGTCGTACATCAACATAATCAATCCGGCGACCGGCCTGCGTCCTTATCCGCAGTTCGGACAGATTGAATTGCGGGCGAAAGATGGCGACTCGGATTTCGACGGATTGCAGTTTCAGGCGCAGCGCAACCTTTCTCGTGGCTGGTTGGTGACGGCGAGCTACATGTGGTCGCACGCCATCAACGATGGATCGCTGGGCAGCGGTGTCGAAGACGATTTCCCGGAAGACGTGTCCTGCCGGGGGTGCGAACGGTCATCGAGCGACGAGGACGCGCGCCAGACCTTCAGCGTGTCGTCGGTTTATGAATTGCCCTTCGGCCGGGGAAGAAATTTCCTGCACGATCCCGGGGTTCTGAGCACGGTGTTCGGCGGCTGGGAACTGACGGGCGTAGCCGGAGGGCGCACCGGTCTGCCATTCAATATTACGGTCGACCGCTCGGCCTCGGTAATGCCCGATGGAAACTCGGGCAATCAGCGACCCAACCTGGTGCCTGGGGCCTCGCTGACGCCGCCGGGTGGATCGACGCCGAACGACTGGGTCAACCTGGCCGCCTTCGCCGTTCCCGCCTCGAAGACATGGGGCAACCTGGGCCGCAACGACTTCCGCGGGCCGGCGCTGTGGCAGGTCGACACTGCATTGCAGCGGCGCATTGCACTGCGCGAGCGGCTGGCGCTGGAACTGCGCGGCGAGTGCTTCAATCTGCTGAACCGCGCGCAATACGGCAATCCTTTGGCCGATATATCGGCGGCGACGTTCGGGCGCATTACTGCGCTGGTCAATAGCGGCCCTACAGGCAGCGGCACACCACGCCAGTTCGAGATCGCCGCCAAACTGGTATTCTGAGCGGTCACAGTTATTTGTCCTGGTATACAATCGCTCTTAAGGCGCGTGCGGGGCGGAGGGTCTTGCTCTGAAGTCAGTTCATTTCCCCATGAAAGTGAAGAAATAACGTGGTTGGCGGCCTGCTCAACCAGATTCGGGTGTTGATCTGGCCTCTGTTGATCGCGATTCTGGTCGCCGTGGGGCTACCGGCCATATTTCGCTACGTGCGACTCAACGGCGTGTGCCGGCGATGCGGCGAACGGCTGGCGGGACGGGGTGTGGTGGTTTGTCCGTGGTGCGGGAGGCGCGCCCTGGTTCTGAGGCTGCGCTGATCGGGAATGGCCGACTTCATACACGCTGCATGGCCGGTGGTTGCCGTTCTCGGGGGTGCTTTACTGCTATGGGCTTTCTGCCGAGTGATGCTGAACCGCAGTTGCTGGCGCTGCCGGACTCCGTTGCTGACGCGGAAGCGTAAGCGAACTATCCTCAGTATTTTCTTTCTGACTCAATGCGACCGTTGCGGCGCCTGGCGCGGCAGCCTGTTGAAGTAGAGGATAAGAAAAGCGCAGGCCGAAGGCCTACTCCACCATCCCAAAGCCATTTTGATACGATGACAGGGAGGTAAAGAGATGACTGCACCCAGAGAATCGTCAGCCAGGGAAGCTAAAGCAAAGATCCAGACTTTCCGCCTCGAAGAGGCTAAGGGTCGCGAAGTGAAATCCACCCGCGGACGCGGCGTCAACGGCGAGGGCAGCGCCGACCTGAATGTCGTGCAATTCCCGATCGATACGGGAATCCCGGAGATCAACCTGCGCTTCGGCTACGATCAGGTCCCCGATGGCTTCTACACGCCGCGGCATCATCACAACTTCGATCAGTTCCGCTTTGTCGTATATGGCGAGATGAACCTCGCCAAAGGCATGGATCTGCACACTGGCGAATGCGGCTATTTCCCCGAAGGCACCTACTACGGACCGCTCACGCAGCAGGGGGCAGCCGGTCTGCTCGTCATGCAGTTTCCCGGTCCCAACGGCGCGTACCGCATCCGCGATGCCGAGAAAAAGGCCGCCATGGAAGCGCTCAAGGCTGCCGGCGGTTTCTTTGAAAACGGCGTCTATAAGCTCGACACTCCCGATGGGCGCAGGGTCAATAAGGATAGCTATGAGGCCGTGTGGGAACAGCATATGGGTCGGCCTATTGCCTACTCCAAGCCTCGCTATGCGACGCCGGTGGTGATGCGGCCCCAGGGATTCCGCTGGATGCCGGATCCGGAGCGGCCTGGCGTGGAAGTGAAGAACCTGGGCGCCTTCAACGAATACGGCACCAGCGTCGCGCTGTGGCGAATTGCACCGGGCACGGTGATCGCTCCCGAGGTGCTGGCGGCTCCGCAGGTTCGCTGCGTGGTGACGGGCGGCACAATCTATGAAGGCCGTGTGCTCGATAACAAGGCCTGCTACTACATCCCGGAAGGCCTGACCACTTCGCCCATCGAAAGCCCGGAGGGCGCTGAACTGTTGGTGATCACGGTGCCCATGTACGCCCGCGAGACCTGGTACAAAGCCAACAAGGATCTGGATCTGAAGCCCGAAATGGCCACCGCCTGATTTCGCGATGACCACGACTGAATCGAAATACATTCGCCAGATCGATTTTGCGACCTTCAACGCGGATCGCAAACGTTTCAATCAGCGCCTGGTGGACCGGAGCAACTCCGACATCATGAGTTGCGCCATCAACTATGTGCGCACGCCCCCTAACGGCGGGACACCGGGCGGCGAGCATTTTCACGACTACGATCAGTTCATGTTTCTGATCAGCGGCAAGATGATGGTGAAGATCGATGGCGACGTTTATCCGGTGGGTCCGGGCACGCTGATGATCTTCCCCGCCGGGGTTCCGCATCACTTCTGGAATCTGGACGAGGAAACCATCCACATCACGGTGATGGCGCCCGCTCCCGATCCCGAAAAGCCGCGCGCGACTCAAATCGGGTCCCAAGGTTAATGCCGGCCAGGATTCGCGTCGGGATCGTCGGCGCTACGGTTACGGTTGGGGGAAGCGGCTGGGGCGCGCGTACCCACGTGCCGGCGCTGCACGCGCTGCCCGAGTATCAGCTTAAGGCCGTCTGCACCGCCCATGAAGATACGGCGCTCGCCTCGCAGAAGCAGTTCGGCACCGATCTGGCGTTCCACAATTTCGACGAGATGGTGGCCAGCCCGGAGATCGATCTGGTCACTGTGGTCACGCGCGTGCCCACACACTACGACCTGGTGATGCGGGCGCTCCGTGCGGGCAAAGCCGTCTATTGCGAGTGGCCGCTGGGGGCGACGCTCGAACAAGCCGAACAGATGGCCGATCTGGCCGCGCAACGTTCTTTATACACGGCAGCGGGGCTGCAGGCGCACAGCGATCCGACCCTGATGTACGCGCGCGAACTGATTGCGGAAGGTTATATCGGAGAGGTGCTGGCGGTGGATTTCGCTTACATCGGGAAGGCCACCACCCGGCGGGGCAATGGGCGCATCTGGCAAAGCGATCGCAGGAACGGCGCCAATATCCTGACCATCGGCGGCGGACATGCCATCGACGCACTGAGCTTCGTGTTGGGCGATTTCACCGATGTGTCGGCGCGTCTCGCGACTACCGTCAGCGAGTGGTTCAACACGGATACGGGCCAAACGGTTGCGGTCGATTCGCCCGATTGGGTGAGCGTGTCGGGACGCTTGCGGAGTAAGGCTGAAGTGTCGTTCCTGGTGGCGGCCGTGCCCGCGCTGCCCGATGGCCGGCGCACGTTCGAGATCTATGGGCGCAAGGGTACTTTGGCGATCGGCGTGGGCGCGAACTCCGCCGAGCCCAATCCGAGCGTCTATCACGGTCCCAACCAGCTTTTCGGCGCGCGCGGCAAGGAACCGCTGGCGCCGATGGAAACGCCCGCTCGATTCACTCTGGTACCGGACAGTGTGCCGGCGGGTCCACCGCGCAATGTCGCACAGGCGTATGTGCGGCTGGCACGCGCCATTCGGGAGGACAAGCCTTTCGAGCCGAGCTTTGCGCATGCGGTCAAGGCGCATAAGCTGGTGGGCGCACTTGAACAGTCTTCAGCCGCCAGGACCGCCGTCAGCGTTTAACAGTCGATTCAAAGTCGGCTGGCAGCAGACCCTTCTCCCGATAAATCGGGCGCATGATAGCTCTGATTTTGGGCAGCTCGAGGGTAAACCATAACGAGCTGGCCACGCAGAACGCGCCTGTAAGAACGACTGTGTGCGGCGCTCCGATCCGATGAGCCAGGGTGCCGACCAGCAGGCTGCCGAACGGCGTGGCGCCGAAAAAAGCCATGGTGTAATAGCTCATCACGCGGGCGCGCTTGTCTTCCGGCACCAGCGTCTGGATGATGGTATTGCTGACGGCCGCGTTCTGTGTCAGGCCGAACCCCGCGAAGCCCATCAGCACCAGCGACAGCCACAAGGTATGCGACAGGCCGAAGAGAATCAACGCGCCTCCCAGCATCGCCGCCGATATCTGCGCCATACTCGTCAGCCCCACCACCGACTTGCGCAGCGCCAGAGAAACGCCCGACACCAGCGCGCCGATTCCCGATGCCGCCGTCAGCCAGCCGAGAGTGTACGCGTTCCCGTGCAGCACCTGGCCGGCGAAGACGGGCAGAACCACGGCGTAGGGGTAGCCCATCAGGCTCATCAGCGAGAACAGCAGAAGGATGGTGCGGATGGGCGGGAACGTGCGGACGTAGTCCCAACCCTCGCGCATCTGTTCGAACATGCTGGTGGTGGTGCGGCGCATATCGAGCGGCTTGATGCGCATCAGCAGCAGGGAAGCGATCACGGCAAAGTAACTCAGGCCGTCGAGCAGGAAGCACCAGCCTTCGCCGACAGCTCCGATCACTATGCCGGCGATGGCCGGGCCGACGAGCCGCGCCGCGTTGGCCATCGATGAGTTGATGGCAATGGCGTTGCTGAGGTCGTTCTTATCCTCCACCATGTGCACGAGGAACGACTGGCGGCCGGGCATGTCGAACGCATTGATCATGCCCTGAAAAGCCGTGAGCGCGATGATTTCCCAGAGGTTGATGACGTGGGTCAGGGTGAGCGCGGCAAGAGCGAGGGACTGGAGGGCGGCGGCGGCTTGCGTCCACACCAGCAGCTTGCGGCGATTGAGGCGCTCCACCCAGACGCCCGCGAACGGTCCCAGGGCAAACGATACGATCTGTCCCGCAAAGCTGACGACGCCCAGGAGCAGAACCGATTGTGTGAGCCGATAGACCAGCCAACTGGTGGCAAGGCGCGTCATCCAGTTACCGATGACGGAAATCCCCTGGCCGAAGAAGTAGAGCTTGAAGTTGCGGTGGTGCAGGGCTCGCCAGGCGTGCGAGAACGACCCCCTTGCGAGTGGGGACGTCTGTGCAGGCGGACCGATCGCGGGTTTGCTCATTCCTGGTTACTATTCCACCAAACGGTTATCTACAGGGTGGGAACGGCAACGGTATACTTCAGGCTATGAGCCCACGGGCCCTTAGCTCAATGGTTAGAGCAGCGGACTCATAATCCAGCACAGGGAAATCCACAGGCACTATCAGACACGCAAAATTATTGTTTTCTGTAAGTTGCATCAGTCTGCCGTTTCCCCCGGTGTCCGAAAATGTCCCCGTACGGTTACAAAAACAGTTACAGTCAACTGGCCTGGAACATCGTCGTTTTTTGCTTCGATCTATCCCCCTGGAATTCGTCGGCCCCGCGCTGAAAACGAATCGACTGCAGTGCCGATGACGGCGACATACGGGTTACGCAACAAGGCCGAACGTGACGGACAATGAGGGCACGCCCCAATGGAATCGCTCCCGCTCGACAACTACGGTCAATTCCTCGCAGACTTGAAAAGCCGGATTCAAGCGGCGCAGCTTCGAGCCTCTCTCGCTGTCAACCGGGAACTCGTTCTACTTTATTGGCAGATCGGCCGCGACATTCTGAATCGGCAGGAACGCGAGAGGTGGGGCGCGAAGGTGATCGACCGTCTTGCGATGGACCTGAAGCGATCGTTCCCAGACATGAAAGGCTTCTCACCTCGCAACCTGAAGTACATGCGTGCGTTCGCGGAGGCCTGGCCGGACGAGGCAATTGTGCAAGCGACTCTTGCACAAATCACCTGGTATCACAACGTCGCCATGCTGGAAAAGCTTACGAGATCCGAAGAACGCCTCTGGTACGCCAAGGCAACACTTCAACATGGCTGGAGCCGCAACGTCCTGGTGCATCAGATTGAAGCCGGGCGAATGCATCGACAGGGCAGAGCCGTCGCGAATTTCGACCGAACGCTCCCGGCGCCGCAGTCCGATCTGGCAAGAGACATCACGAAAGACCCTTACAACTTCGATTTTCTGACTCTTGGTGATGACGCCCATGAACGCGATCTGGAGCGGGGATTGCTCGATCACCTCCGACAGTTTCTACTGGAACTGGGCGTCGGCTTCGCCTTTGTCGGAAGCCAGTATCGCCTCATGATCGGCAACGAGGATTTCTTTATCGATCTCCTCTTCTATCACCTCAAACTGCGCGCGTTCGTCGTCGTGGATCTCAAGATGAAAGCGTTCGAACCCGAGTTTGCTGGCAAAATGAATTTCTATCTATCAGCCGTCGACGATCTCCTCCGACATCCAGACGATCAGCCGAGTATCGGAATCATCCTGTGCAGGACGCGAGATCGCATCATCGCCGAATACGCGCTCCGTGACATCAACAAGCCCATCGGTATATCTGAATATCGGCTTGCCGAGAGTCTACCGGACAGACTGAAGGGCAGCCTGCCGACGATCGAGGAACTCGAAGACGAACTTGGGGCAGCCTCGAGGGAGTCGGAATGAACTTTCTTTCATAAGACTTGAACATCCACCACGCTCTAGAATTGCGATGTTGTTAACGGTTGCGGCCGAGTCCTGTGTTCGATTGCCTGCGAGCGGGGCGTGCTCCAAGGCCCCCCAAAACCCCCTTATTGCCGGGCCAGCGCCGGCGTTGGCGGCCCGAAAAACCTGCCTACGCGGCAGCCTGACCGCGATCCGCAGATACCGAGGTAATGGCGTTGTAATGAACTTCGATATTCCCGCTGGTTGCCAGCGAATACGGACACGTGTGGCTGGCGGCCTCCACAAGCCACCGTGCCATGTCCTCGTCCATCCCTGCGAGCTCGACGTTCAGACGAGCGGCCAGATGATGCAGTCCCTCAGCGATGCCAAGATCGACCTCGGCATCAACCGCCACATCATCCGGCAGCGCAATCTTCCGTTTTGCCGCCACAATTTTGATAGCCGACAGAAAGCACGCCGACCAACCCGCGGCGAACAATTGTTCGGGATTTGTACCAGTGGACGATGTTCCGGGAGTTGAGAGAGAGACCTGCAGTCTGCCATCGGACGTGCGGGATGCCCCGCCTTCCCGACCGCCCGTTGTGTGCACCCGCGCTGTATAAAGGACCTTTTCGAGTTTCGTCATAAATTTGTCTCCGCTGATGTGTTGGGACTCCTTCGCCCTCGAGAGTGCAAACAGACCGCCAGCGTGTCAATGGAGTTCATGTGATTGACGGAAAAGCATCCTGGTCGAATCGCGCCAATCGCGTCCTCGCCTGGTGCCGACGCCCAGGCGACTCGCCACTATTGACGATGCCGACATGGTGACTGATGCCGGTATAATTCTTGTTAATTCCGAAAGGGTTCCGGGTACAACTGTGTCCGCAAAAACCTTCCTGCTCCTCGTGCTCCTCGCCCCGGCGCCGTTGCTGGGCCTCGAACCGCACGCGAAAATTCGGGATCTGGTTCATACCTCCTTCACCGGGCCCGACATTCCATTCATTTCAGTCCGCTCCGTCACGCAGACGAAAGATGGATACCTATGGTTGGCAACTTACGAAGGCGTGTTTCGCTTCGACGGCGTTCGATTCACCCGGTTCGATTCCCTGTCCAAAAACCAGGCCCGCCAGCTGCTGGCCACGCGCGATGGCGGCCTTTGGGCTGTCTACGACACCGGACGCGTCGGCCGCTTCCTCGATGGAAAGGTCACGAGCTTTGATGCCAAGGAGCTCCCCCGAACTAACTCTCTCGCGGAGGATCCGGACGGCTCGATTGTCGCTGCGGGCAGCAGCCTTTTCCGGTTTCGGGACGGCCATTGGAAGGAGACAGCCAAAGCCCTGCATCAGACGGCGAAGCTTTGGGCCGCAGTGTGGTTCGATCGAGCCGGAGACCTCTGGCTGGTGACATTCGATCGGTTGCTCAAACTCCCTCATGGCGCCGATCATTTCAGCGATGTCGGAGTTCCGGCAACGGTTCGTCGAGCGAAGCCCAACCGTTTTGCCCAGTCACCGGACGGCTCTGTTTGGATGGCGGACGAAGCCGCGATACACGCTGTTACTCCGGGCGGAAGCCCGACCGAACTAAATGTTGCCGCAAGCGCGATGTTGGTGGACCGAGACGGGTCGTTCTGGATTGGCAATCCAAACCATGGGCTCTGGCGGGTTCCCGCTCCATCTGCGTCGCCGAAAGCGCTCTTTCAGCCTGAGGGTCTCGAAGAGTTCACGAAATCCGATGGCCTTTCCGGAGAAGAGGTGCAGTGTGTATTTGAAGACCGGGAAGGAAACATCTGGGTTGGCACGGATCAGGGGCTCGACCGCTTTCGTGAGGGTGCTTTCCATCGAGTTCCGCTGCCGGACCCGGGACGAACCGACTCGCTTGCCGCGATGAAGAACGGGGGCGTGGTCATGATGGTGCGGGACCAGTCCTATCTGCGAACTGTCGGGACGGACGGAAAAACCACCACGCTGCCGACCGGCATTGCGGCCACCGATGTTTGCGTTGCCCCGGATGACACGATCTGGGTCGTGACACCCAAAGGTTTCGGACGGCTCGCAGGTCAAAGTATCCAGTACCCGTCGCAGCCGGAGCTGAAAAATATTCGGGCAATCAGTTGTGACTCGGCGAGTATCTGGGTAGCCGATTCGTCGCTGGGTGTGTTTCGTTACGCCGACGGCAAGACCGATAAGATTCCCGGTCTGCGTCCGCAGGTGATTGCGTTTCTGCAGGAGGGACCTGAACGCGTCTGGGTCTCCTACGCCGACAGCACTATTTCGATTTACGACAATGGGACGATACGCAAGTACGGGGCTCCGGAGGGCGTGACCGGAAACGTGTATGACATCCTCAAGGCTGCCAACGGTGATATCTGGCTGGCCGCCGAGAATGCGCTCATCCGCTTCAGAAACGGACGCTTTGAAAGTTTCGACGTCACTCCAGGGCTACCGCTCTGGAGCCTGAATTCCGGTGAAGGGAGTTTCCTGTGGTTCAGGGCCGGCAGAACCATGGTGAGACTTGACACGCGTGAGTTCGAACGGGCTCTGAAAAATCCTGCATACAAACCGCAGACCGAAAGCTACGGCGTCCGCGAAGGACTGCCGGATGCGGCGGCGCTGGAAAGGCGATCGGGTGACCGCGTCTGGGTTGTCACGACAAGTGGCTTCGGGTACCTCGACGTTACGCCCCACCTACGCAAAAATTCGATCCCGCCACCGGTGCAGATAGAGAACTTGACGGCTGACGGCAAAAGCCTCTCGGCCTCGACCGGAATTCACCTGCCTAAGCTGACTCACGATCTCCAGATCGATTACACCGCGCTTAGTTTCACCTACCCGGAAAAAGTCCGATTCCGTTACAAGCTGGAAGGACGGGACCAGAACTGGCAGGAAATTGGCGCGCGAAGGCGCGCATACTATACCGATCTTGCGCCGAAACAATATACATTCCGGGTGATCGCGGCCAATAATGACGACGTGTGGAATAATGCCGGGGCGGCGCTTAGTTTCTCCATCGATCCCGCCTGGTATCAGACCCGCTGGTTTCAGGCGGCCTGCATTGCCTGTTTTCTGGCGATGCTTTGGGGGCTCTATCGTTATCGCCTGTATCAAATCGCGCACCAGTTCAATGTGAGGCTCGAGGAGCGAGTCACCGAACGAACTCGTATCGCCCGAGAGTTGCACGATACCCTGCTGCAAAGCTTTCAGGGCCTGATGCTCCGCCTTCAGGCTGTCGACGACCTTCTGCCTCAGGGAAAAGCGAAAGACAAGCTTGATCAGACTCTCCAGCGCGCCGATGAAGCGATCGCCGAAGCGCGTACCGCAGTGTATGACCTTCGATCCTCGACTACTACGACAAACGACCTTGCCGAGGCCATAAAATCGCTCGCCGATGAGTTGACAACAACAGATTCGGCCGCGTTCCGTATAGTCCTCGAAGGCGCCACAAGACACCTGCACCCGATCATCCGCGATGAAATCTACCGGATGATGCGCGAAGCGCTGCGAAACGCTTTCACCCATGCCGATGCCAGTCGCATCGAGACCGAGATTACCTATGGGGAGCGGTCACTTCATATCCGTATCAGGGATGATGGGAAGGGCATTCCCTCTGAATTCTTGGAGGGCGGACGCCGGGGTCATTACGGTCTGTCCGGTATGCGCGAGCGTATACGGCAGATTGGTGGGAAGCTGGAAATCTGGAGTCGCGAAGGAGCCGGGACCGAAATCGAAATGACGATAGCGGGGGCCATTGCCTACCGTGAGTCGGACGCGCCGTCTTTCTGGGGCGCGCTCAAGCGCAAAGCATGACACACATGATTCGAATTCTGTCCGTTGACGACCACCCGCTGCTTCGCGAAGGCATTGCCTCCCTGATCGAAGACCAGGCGGACATGGAAATTGTCGCTGAGGCTTCGAACGGGCGCGAGGCGATTGAGCAGTTTCGCGCGCATCGGCCGGATGTCACGTTGATGGACCTCCAGATGCCCGAGATGAGCGGGATCGACGCGATCATTGCCATCCGCGCCGAATTCCCTGAGGCCCGTCTGATCATATTGACGACTCACGCCGGCGATGTTCAGGTTTCGCGCGGTTTGAAAGCAGGAGCACGGGGGTATCTGCTGAAAGCTTCGCTGCGGAAAGAACTGCTTGAAACTGTTCGCGCAGTCCATTCCGGGCACAAGCGCCTCTCGCCTGAGATTGCCGCAGAGATCGCGGAGCACGCAACAGCGGAAACACTGACGCCCAGGGAAGTTGGCGTGCTGCGTCTCGTCGCGGGCGGCAATGCGAACAAAGAGATCGCGGCAAGGCTCTCGCTCACCGAAGAGACTGTGAAGAGCCACATACGAAGCATCCTTTCCAAACTGGGCGCGAACGACCGTACCCATGCGGTCACCATCGGGCACAAGCGCGGAATTATCGACCTATAGCCTTCGCGCCATACCTCAAAAGAGTGAGAACGTCGCTACCGTTATAGGGTTCCGGAAGGTGTGAGGCATTCCGTACGATTGTGATGGGATGTACTCTGCAACGCTTATTTTCAACCTTTCCTGATGGCTCGCCCGGAGCCGGCTTACTGTTGCTGCGGATCTGTGTTGGAACTGCGTTGATCGGTTCCGGTATTCTTTCCTCCTCCCAGGACTTTTCCAACCCAGTGGCAAATGCCCAAAACGTGGTTGGCATCCTTTGCGGGATCCTCCTGCTCGCCGGCTTGTGGACTCCTTTGACTTCCACATTCGCTGCGCTGGATGAGTCGTCTATCGCATTAACTTTCAGTCCGTCGCTGCGGTTGGCGATATGGCTGCACATCTTCTTCGCGGTTCTTGCGCTGAGCGTCGCGATGCTTGGCCCGGGCGCCTGGTCCGTGGACGCTCGGCTGTTCGGCCGAAGGCGCATCGATATCGATCGCAAGAAGATTGCAAGGCATCCCTCTAAAGTATGAGAGATTACTTCGACCAACAAGGTACTTGATCCGGACCGATCCAGGGACGCTTCCTTCTTCGCAAGACGGCAGAATCGAAACAGAACAAAGGCAGTTCGATTCTGTTCAGGCGAGGAGAAAAAACGATGGCTATATCGGATTTGATCGGAACAAGCGCGAGGTTCAGTGCGTTGCTCGACGACATCAACACGGTTTCGCCGTTCGATTCAGCGGTCCTGATTCAGGGCGAAACCGGTACGGGCAAGGAGGTGGTTGCGCGAGCGATCCACGAGGCAAGCCCGAGGCGCAGGAATCGTTTCGTGGCGCTGAATTGCGCGGCCGTGCCGAGCACTCTGCTTGAGAGCGAGCTGTTCGGTTTCGAAAAGGGCGCCTTCACCGGGGCCGTCGCGCAGACGATCGGACGCTTTCAGGCCGCCGATCGCGGGACGCTTTTCCTCGATGAGATTGGCGATCTTCCCCTGGAACTTCAGCCGAAGCTGCTACGCGCTCTTCAGGAGAAGCAGTTCGAGCGTCTGGGCGGCGGCCACACGATGCAGGTGGACGTCCGCATTGTGGCAGCCACGAATCAGGATCTTTGGCGCATGGTCCAGGAACGCAAATTCAGGGCCGATCTCTACTACCGCCTGAATGTCTTTCCCATGTCGCTTCCCCCGCTTCGGGAACGCCAGGAAGACATTCGGTCGCTGGTGGACCATTTTGTTGCCAGGTTCAGCCGGCAACAAGGGAAAGCTATCGAAACGGTTCCGGAAGAGGTGATGGCCGCGCTCGAAACGCATGACTGGCCGGGCAACATTCGGGAACTGCAGAACGTCGTCGAGCGAGGTGTGATCATCACCAGTGGATCGACCTTAAGCTGGCGAACCCTTGAGGGCTTAGCGCCGACCCAGATTCACCCGGCTCCGCTGGCTCAGGCCCCCGCCATCGAAACGCTGGCGGACGCCCAGCGCGCGCACATCACGCGTACGCTCCGCGAGACCAGAGGGATCGTCGGCGGCCCGAACGGCGCGGCCGCGCGTCTCGGCCTGCCCCGAACGACACTGATAGCGCGAATGCAGCGTCTGGGAGTGTTGCCTGTTCCCGCACGTGCGACGGCGCAGTGGCACCAGCCAGGCGATTTCGCCGCGATGGCAGTCGCAGGCTGAGCACAGCCGAAGTTTCAACCGCTCAATTTATGCCGAACCGCTGCTCTCGCATGGTTCGAAAACCACAACCACGTCAATTCGCAAAGAGGAGATCGGAAATGAGAAAGCAAATAGTGATTGGAAGTGTGACGCTATGTGTCCTGGCGGTAATCGGCTTTTCCGCCCAGGACAAGTACACCGTGGCAGTGCCGAACGGGCTCGCTTTTGCCGAATTCCGAGGATACGAGGACTGGCAGGTGGTCGCTCCCAGTCATACCGATGCTCAGAACGTCATGAGAGTAATACTGGCCAACCCCGTCATGATGAGGGCGTACCGGGACGGCATTCCAGGTAATGGCAAGCCCTTCCCCGATGGTTCGAGGATGGCGAAGATCGAGTGGGAACCGCGGAAGATTACGACCGCGCCTTTTTCTGTACAAGCACCGGACACCGTACCCGGCTCTCTCACGGAAGTGGAGTTTATCGTGAAAGACTCCTCGCGGTTTGCGGACACCCATGGATGGGGATACGGGGCGTTCAAATATAACGCCACATCGGAGGAGTTCACACCGGCCACTCTGGCGGACAAGCCACCTCAGGGAAACAACGCAAGTTGTGGGGCGGCGTGCCACACGCTGGCGGCGAAAAAGGATTACGTCTTCACGGACTATCCGCGGAGATAACACCAATCCTCCCGCACGGTTCATCAAGGAGTCAAGCCATGTTTCGTCTCGCAACCATCAGTTTCCTCGCAGCCGTAAGCTCTGCCGCGGTGTTCGCCCAGGACCCGCTCAGCTACGCCATCGTCACGCCCAGGCCGATTAATCCGGCGGCCGGCAGCACAAACCCGAGCGCGCTCGCGACGCAGTCTTTGAACCCGTATCTGGGCAGTGTTCCGGGCGGGAAACTGATTCCCGGCGAGATCCAGCTCACACTGCTGGATGCGGTTCGGCGAGGCATCGAGTTCAATCTTGGCCTCGTCGAAAGCCGGCAAGCGGACGCCGCTGTCCAGGCACAGAGCGCCCGCGCGTTGTCCGCGCTGCTGCCGCAGATATCCGCCCGCGCGGCGCAGAGTTTCGAACAGCTCAGCCTCTCCTCGATTGGAATTCGGATTCCCGCTCAATCGGGCATCCATCTGCCTCCAACGACCGGCGGCTTCGGCTATTCGGAAGGCCGCATCGGGCTCGATTACGCAGCGTTCGATCCGGCACTGATCGCGACTTACAAGGCCCGGAAAGCTGCGGAGACGGCGTCGGCGTTGAGCACGCGCGATTCGCGCGATGTCGTTGTGCTGGCCGTCGGAACTGCCTATTTCCAGGTTGTCGCCAGTCAGGCGAGGCTCGCAACAGCTCACGCGGCTCTTGCTTCGGCCCGGGAATTTCAGAATCAGGTAGCTCATGAATTCGAAGCAGAAGTTGCGCCGGAGATTGACAGTATCCGGGCGTCGGTGGAATTGCACGCCGCCGAGCAACGAGTTGCCGACGCGGAAAACGATCTGGAAAAGGACAAGCTTACACTCGACCGGATAGCGGGAATTCCGCTGGAGCAAAAATGGTCGCCCGCGCGCGAATACAGTTATATGCCACTCTCCGCCGAGAACTCGAAGCAAACGAGGTTCGATCTCGAAAGCGCGCGGGTGTCGGTGTCGGCGGCAGAACTGGATGTTCACAGTGCCGCTGCGCAGAGGCTTCCATCCCTCTCGCTTGACGCCTCTTACGGTACGGGTGGAATCAACCCGGGCAATTACAACCAAGTCTATTCGGTCGGTGCGGCCGTCTCTGTTCCTTTATTCACTGGCGGCCGTATCCGTTCCGATGTGCGCGAGGCCGAGGCGCGGCTGGCGCAGCGGAGGGCAGAGTTTCGGGACATCGAAGGACGAATCGCGTATGACGCCCGCGTAGCAAAGCTCGACATCGAGGCCTCGGAAACAGCGGTGAAGGTCGCGCAGGGTAATCAGGCGCTGGCTGAGCGCGCATTCGAGCAGGCTCGGGATCGCTATGCCAATGGAGTGACGAACGATCTCGAGGTTGTGCAGGCGAGTGAAGCGGTCGTGACCGCACGGGAGAACTATATCGCGAGCCTGTTCTCATTTAATGTCGCAAAAATCTCGCTGGCTCGCGCGCTTGGCGGCGCCGAAAACCGGCTGACCACATTTTTTGGCGAATAACCAATCGACAGCAAAAGGAGCTAAACCATGTCCGCAACAACTACCGTGAATGAACTGCACGAAGTGCCAACCCCAACAAAGGCGGAAAACGAATCGGGCGTGACGGCCCATCCGAGATGGATTGCACGCGGGATCGGCGCGGCGGTTCTGATCACCGCCGCTGTCGCCGGGACGATGTTCTGGCTCGATTCGCGCCACTTTGAATCGACTGACGACGCACAGGTAGATGGTCACTTCGCCGCTCTCAGTACGCGCATAGAAGGTACGGTCCTGTGGGTCAATCCAAACGTCGAGAACGATCACGCGGTGAAGGCCGGCGACTTGCTGCTTCAGCTCGACCCTCGCGATTTCGAGGTCGCTTTGGAACGGGCGAAGGCGAACCTCAAGGTTCGGCGTTCACAGGCACGCGGGGCGCAACTGGAAGTGCCGATCACCGACGCTTCAGCCTTTAACCAGCTGCGCGCCGCGGAAGCAGCCCGTCAGGAAGCGATCGAATCCGTGGAAACCGCAGCGGCAGATCTCGCGGGAGCGCGCCATCGCCTGGAACAGGATCAGGCTGTCGCGGGCAGAGCCGAACGGGATCGCGTCCGTTATGAGGCTCTCGTCAAGAAGCGGGAGATATCGCGATCCGCCTATGATGCGAGGGAGACGGAAGCCATCGCAACAGCGCAGACTGTCGAGGCCGATATGGCGGCAATTGCGGCCGATGAAAGGAAAGTCGCGCAGTCACGCAGCCTGGTTGAACAAAGGGAGGCCCAGGTCGCGGGTGTCCGAACCGCCCCGGAACAGCTCCAGAATGCGCGTGAAAACAGCGCCACGGCTGAGGGAGCCATCGAACAGGCGCTCGCCGAGGTGCATGCGGCCGAGCTGAATCTGAGCTACACGAAGGTCTTCGCGCCTGTGAGCGGCGTGGTGGGTCACAAGACCGTCGAACTGGGCCATCGGGTGCAACCGGGACAGACACTGCTGACCGTGGTTCCCGTCGACGACATCTGGATCACAGCGAACTTCAAGGAAACTCAACTTCGTCAGATGCGGCCGGGGCAACCCGTGACACTGCATGCCGACAGCTTCGATCACGACTACCGCGGCGTCGTGGAAGACATGGCGGGCGCCTCCGGGCCCCTGTTCAGCCTTTTTCCACCCGAGAACGCGACCGGCAACTACGTGAAGATCGTGCAGCGGTTCCCGATGCGCGTTCACATTGAAAAGGGTGAAGACCCAAGGCATGACCTGCGGCCGGGCATGTCAGTCGAAGCCAGGGTTCGCGTGAACTAGATCTGCCGCTCGCTCCTGGAGACACTATATGCCCAACCAAAGCGCACGCGGAATCAAACCGCCCGCAATTAACCCATGGTTCGTCGCGGTGACGGTGACGATAGCCGCGTTCATGGAACTGCTGGACACGTCTATCGCAAATGTGGCGTTGCCGTACATTGGCGGCGGTCTCGGCCGCAGTTATGACGAAGTGACCTGGATTTTGACAACGTACCTGGTCGCGAACGCAGTGATTCTTCCCATGAGCGCATGGCTGAGCAGGATGCTCGGCCGCAAGACTTACTATCTGCTGTGCATTGTCCTTTTCACCGGAGCGTCTCTGCTGTGCGGTCTCGCTCCCAGCCTGAATGTCATGCTCATCGCCAGGATTATCCAGGGCATTGGTGGTGGAGGGCTGGCGCCGGTCGCGCAAGCGATTCTGGTCGATACGCTCCCACCGGCCAAGCGTGCCGCGGCGTTCGCTCTTTACACCGTTGTTATCGTTACTGCGCCTGCCGTCGGACCGGTGCTTGGCGGCTGGATCACCGACAATTACAACTGGCGCTGGATTTTCTTCATCAACGTTCCGGTGGGCCTTCTTGCGCTGTACCTCTCGAACAGACTGATTCATGATCCGGAAGCATTCACGGCCGAGCGGCTGGCCGCCAAACAACAGGGCAGACTCAGTATCGATGGCCTTGGCATTACCCTCATCACACTCGCTTCGGCGGCGCTCGAGATCGCTCTCGACCGCGGCCAGATCGACGACTGGTTCAACGACCGCCTGATCACGACGATGATCGCAGTGGCGATCGTCGGGTGGATCGCAACCATAGCCTGGGAGCTTTATGTCAAAGATCCGATCATTGATTTCCGGCTTCTAAAGAGCCGCAACTTCGCCATCGCGGTAACACTGCTTTTCGTATTCGGCATTACGCTGTTCGGGACCACGAATCTGATCCCGCAGATGCTCCAGCAGGTATACGGCTATCGGGCGATTGACGCCGGCCTCGTTCTCGGGCCCGGAGCTTTTGTCATAACGCTGCTCGCTCCGGTGTCGGCCCAGCTGCTGCAGCGGCGGCTGGTCTCGCCGAAAATCCTGTTGTCTGCGAGCATGTCGATCGTCGGCCTGGCGCTGTTCGTTTACAGCATGATGAACCTCGATACCAATGCATCGCACTACCGCTGGGAGCGAATGCTGCAGGCGTCGGGTTACGGAATTTTTCTCGTGCCAGTGAACATTCTGGCTTACTCGCAACTGCGTCCGGATCAGAACAACAAGGCGTCGAGCCTGACGAACCTCTTTCGAAACTGGGGCGGCAGCTTCGGCATCGCATTTGTCACGACTGAGGCAACGCGAAGGCAGGACTTCCATCAGTCGAATCTCATATCGCATCTTGATTCCGGGTCGCAGGCGCTGCAGCAAATGACTCGCACCCTTACGGATTACCTCATGCAGCATGGCTTCACCAAAGCTGACGCTGGCTCGGGTGTCCTCGGTGTCGTCTACAGTCAGATCGAGCGCCAGAGTCTGTTTCAAGCTTTTGCGGACTGTTTCGTGATTATGGGTTGGCTCACCCTCGCGATGATCCCGGTGGTATTGGCGATTCGAAGCGTCAAGTCGGCCGGGTCGAATGTATCGGCCCATTGAAACGAGTACTCTATCCGAACCAAGAACCTTTGTCGTATCCCCAGGCGGTTAGAGCCCTGCACCAAAGCGGCAAACCCCTGCACGGGGCGGTAGGACGGCGTTCGGCGTAACAATCGCAGTTGCGCAGCTATGGGTCTATCCATAGAGTTTTGAGGAAGGAATTATGTCGCGATTTGACTATGACGTTGTAATCATCGGCTCGGGGTTTGGCGGAAGCGTAGCCGCGCTGCGCGCTGCGGAAAAGGGGTATCGCGTTGGCGTCATGGAGTCTGGCAAACGCTGGCGAGACGAGGACATTGCGAAGACCAACTGGGAGCTGCAACGCTTCTTGTGGCAACCCGAGGCGGAGATGTACGGAATCCAAAGGATCGAGCCTCTGGACGATGTGCTTGTCCTCAGCGGCGCAGGGGTAGGCGGCGGGTCGCATGTTTATGGCAACACCTTGTATGTCCCTCCGAAAAGATTCTTTGAGGCACCCGGATGGTCGGGCATTACGGACTGGGCCGACGAACTGGCGCCCTGCATCGACCAGGCGAGGCGGATGCTGGGTGTTGTTCGCTATCCGTACATGCCCACGGACGTTGACCGACACATGCGTCAGGTCGCGATTGAAATGGGGCGGGGAGAATCATTCAACAAGGCTCCGGTTGGTGTCTACTTCGGCAGCCCGGGAGTCGAAGCCGAAGATCCGTATTTTGGCGGAGCAGGGCCGCGGCGTCGCGGATGCATCAGCTGCGGCAACTGTCAGGTCGGCTGCGGTCACAACGCCAAGAACAAGTTGACGGCGAATTATCTATATCTGGCCGAAAAGCTCGGGGCGGAGATTCACGAACTGCACGAGGTTCACGATCTCATTCCCCTGGAGGGAGGCGGGTTCGAGGTGCACACGCGGCATCCCGGCTGGGCGCAGCGAGCCGCACATCTCCGCCGTCACACGTATACGGCCGAGCAGGTGATCGTCGCGGCGCACGCTTATGGCTCGTCCAAGCTCCTCCTGCACATGCAGCACAAGGGCCGCCTGGCCGGCCTCTCGAGCCAACTCGGGCAACGAGCGCGGACAAACTCCGAACAGCTTCTTGTCATGACGCGCCCACTTGAACAGTGGGAGAATGAACCCGAAAAGGTGCACATTATGCCGGGGTCAGTCGCCATAACCTCCGGCGTGTGGCCCGATCCGTTGACCAGCATTGAGCCTGTTTACTACGGAGCAGGAAGCTCCTTGATGGGGCTTATGTTCAGCTATCACCAGCACAGGGAGCAGAAGCACCCAGCCTTGTCGTGGCTCAGGGAACTGGTCGAGCATCCGGCTCAAGTTATCGGAATCGCGGACCCGCGCCGTTGGTCTGAGCGCTCGACAATCCTGCTGTGCATGCAGACTACCGACACATCGATCGACCTGTACTGGCACGATGGCATTCTCCGGAGCCGCCAGGGCTCGGGCGCCCCTCCCTCGGTGCACATCCCAGCCGCCGAAGAATTTGCCGACAGGCTCGCGAAGAGAATGGAAAGCCGCCAGGGGGCATTGGTAACGGAAATTATTAACCGCGCCGCCTCAGCGCATTTCATCGGGGGTATCCCGATCGGCGAGACCCGCAATCAAGGAGCCGTTGACCCGTATCAGCGTCTGTTCGGTCAGCCCGGGCTTCACGTGATCGACGGGAGCGTCATGCCGGCGAATCCGGGAGTGAACCCCTCGCTGATGATTACGGCTCTTGCAGAGCGTGCAATGTCACTTTGGCCGAATAAGGGCGACGTGGACACTCGCCCGCCACTGGGATTCGGCTACCAGCGCGTCGATCCGGTGATGCCACGCAATCCGGTGGTGCCGGCCGGTGCTCCGGGCGAACTGCGACTCGACGCGAAAAAGTCCGACATCATCCCCGACTATCCCTACTGATCATGACGGCAACGAGGAGATATAAATGACTGAACTTGATACCAAGGCCTTCCGGCCTGTTGCGTTGGATGAGGCGATTCCTGACGGCTTTGTGGTTCCATACTATCTCAGCGACCGCAAACGGCGCATTGCAATCGCGCGCGTGAACAACCGTCTCTATGTGTTTGACGACCTTTGCACCTGCGCCGACGAGCCGTGTCCGCTTTCCGGAGGCTTACTTTCGGGGACCTCGATCATGTGTCAGTGTCACGGCTCCCGATTCGACATCGGGACCGGCGCGGTAATCGACGGCCCGGCGACTAATGCGCTCAACGTTTATGAGATCCAGGAAGTCGGCGGAAGGCTTCGAGTCAGAGCGTAGCTCCGTCAAGGTTCGCATATCCCACGGAGAATCAGCCTTTCCCTGCGAGGAGTCCGCGTCTGCCTGCGAGATTGTTCCCCGTATTCCCTTCCCGCAATCTGGCGACCTCGTCTTTCCCTTCCGCGGCTCTCGGCCATGAATATTATTCAATGATTCAAATCGCGGAGGCGCTTGATCGGTCGAAGTGCAATCAGCCACGTGCAGCAACACTCACCCGTAGCGCTGTCTCAAGAACCCCGGTAGATGTTTTGTTGGTCGAGCCCCATCAGGAATCGGAGAACAAGACAATTACGGCTGTCGTGCGCCAGTAGGAAGGATTGGAGATGTATCGCTGTCTTGCCAGCGTTGTTTAATGGCTGTCGAACAATCTCAGCCGCGGATACACCCTGAAAACCGGCTCGCTATGTCCATACGTCCCTGGTGGTGTGAGGGCTGCGATTCGCCTGCACAATTGTTTACCACTTCGTCCCACCGGATTTGTTGGATCTCCGGAGGCTAGCCGAAAGTGAACGAAAATACCTGGGCGCCGAGATCGAGAAACTCGATTTCGAAAGTCCTGTCTCGAACAGGGCCATTCTGGCGAATCAGCTGATACATGCGCGGCTCGTGAATTTCGCCCGCACCGTCCGGGCCGGTATCGCTTCCACGATCGTCCGCCGGTGCCTCTCCATCGACGGTTATCCGGAACCGAATGGCCCGGCCGTCCTTTGCCGGGCCCAAAACCATGTGAAGATCGCGCGCGTGAAATCGAAATCGTATTCGCCCCTCCGCCCCCCGCAGCTCAGCGTGCTCAGGGCCGACCTTCCAGACCCCTGCCAATCCCCAATCATTTAGCTGAAGCGATAAGGGAAGGCTATAAGGTCGAAGGGAATCGGAAGCAAACTTTTGTGGCGAGGCGAAATGTACAGCCTGCAAGTACCCCGCGTAGGTCTCGGGGGAACGCACGTCATGACTCGATGGGGCCTCCGGGCCGGTAGCCATTGGGTGTACGTTGTCATCGTTCGGAACAACCGCTCCGGTCTCGTGGAGAAGTTCGCGGATAACGTTCTCGGACTGCTCGTAGTCGCCTTCTCCGAAGTGGCGATAACGAATTCGGCCTTTGCCGTCGACGAAATAGTTGGCTGGCCAATATTGATTCGAGAATTCATCCCAGATAGAGCGGTTGCTGTCGATAGCCACCGGGAAGGTCAAACCGAGGCCCGCGACCGCTCTCCTGACGTTCACCGGCTCGCCTTCGAAGCCAAATTCGGGGGTGTGGACGCCAATGACGACAAGCCCGTCGTCCTTATACCTGGCGGCCCACGCTTTGAGGTAGGGGAGCTCGCGGAGGCTGTTGATACACGAGTAAGTCCAGAAATTCACCAACACGACCTTGCCACGGAGTGACTTGTTGCCGAGCGGTGCGGAATTGAGCCACGTTACCGCGCCGTCGAGAGGAGGCATGTGCCCTTCTTCAGGGGGCTTCGACGCGATCGCGGTGATTCCCGCGCCCAGCCCTGCTATGGCCAGCGCAATACTCAGACCGCGCGAAAAGTGTGAAGAGACGTTATTCATATCTGTCAACTCCGGCTTGTATACAGACTTGCCACGCGGGTCGGCGATCTCGGATCATTCTTACTGAATTACCCTTTTGTCGCTCGAGCCGAACTCCAGAGTGCCCCTGGATTGCTTCGATCCGGATGCAGCCTGAGCATTTCCTGATACAACTCCTCTGCTGAGCCGGCGCCGTCGGCAATCCGATCGAAGTCGCGGATATACGCGCGAGTCTCCTCAATGATCCTCGGATCGTCGCTGCGGCCGGCACGCTTGTGTCCTGCTACCACCGCGCGAGGGCGAAGCGCTTCAATCGCGTCGAGTGCGCGAATCCACTCCATACGCTTGTCGTGATCGGATTCGGCTAAATAGATGTGGACATCGTTGTAGACGACGTCGCCCGCGACGACAAGATCTATCGATGGAACATACAACACGGTGGTGCAGTCGGTATCGGTGTGCCCGGCGTCAACGGCTATCAGCTCGTTGCCTTCAAGTTCGATGCGAAGGCCGGAGATCGGTTCGGCAACCATAACGTCACGTTGAATCTGTCCCGGAAATCTTGAATCCCAGAAAGCATTGAATGCGCTCGGCGAAATTTGGCGGCGCATCTGCTCGATTACGCCTGGCAGAGCCACGAGGCGAACGCCGAGGTAGCGTTCCTGAATTACTCCCGAACCAAACCAGTGGTCGCCATGACCGTGTGTCACGTAAATGGTGGTCAGATTTTTCCCCGTGCCGGCAATCCAGTCTGCAAGAGCCCGGCCCTGCTCCATGGTCATTAGAGCGTCTACAAGCACGGCGTCTCGTTCGCCAGAGATGAGCGTTGCGGTGGTTGGCGACCACGCTCGCATCGACTGCCCCGGAGGGAGGTCGTTCGTGACAACCGGAACGGGAGGCGTTACGAACGTGTCAAACGACAGCACGTCGTTTCGTTGTGTCATCATGTTCAACCTCGCTCTGTGCGGCCGGAAGAAACGTCTCGATGATCGCCGTGGCAACTTCATCGGCGTACTCGTCCAGCACAAAGTGCCCGCCGTCGAAGAAACGCAGGTCAGTCCCCGGCACAATCTGCTTTACGAACTCCGCGGCCGCCGGAAGCATGATCGGGTCGTTGCGACCCCAGACGATAAGCGTCTTAGGCTGCATGTCCTTTAACCAGGCAGCCCACTCAGGATAGTGGACGGTGTTGGTTGTCAGATTCATGAGCAACCTCGACATGAAGGTGCGACTTTCGGCAACCGAGAATGCATACGCGTCCGCCGCCCAGTTGTCAGGATTTATGGCATCCGGGCTCCGTGCTCCCGCCTTGTGAAGAAACATGCTGCGGTCGACGGTCGCAAATTGCTCGGTCTGCGCGAGTTTCTCGGGGGTTTCAGGACCGCCAAGCCTCTCATAGAATTCCAGCCGGGCGGAGTTCCAACCGTTGACCGACATCGTGAAGTTCTGAATGACCAGGCCTGCAATTCGCTCCGGATGGGCCATCGCGATGCGCATGCCTATCGGACCGCCGAAATCGTGCAGATACAAAATGAGCTGCCCTGAAGTGCATTGCGAGATGAACCGATCAATGACGCTCGCGACATCGTCGAATGTCGGGTGCACATCGCTGGCGTCCGGCACCTGGCTGAACCCCATACCGGGATAGTCGGGAGCGACGATATGAAATTGACCCTCAAGGCGCGGGATGAGATCTTGGAATTGGTGCGATGAGGATGGAAACCCGTGCAACAGCACCAGCGTGGGTTTCGATGGATCCCCCGCCTCCCGGTAAAAGATCCTTACGTTTCCGATGTTGATTGTTTTGAAGTTCATTTCAAGCTCCATCTGCTTCGAATTAGAAAAGGTGGCGCTGGTCTGAGCCGACAGCTTATTTCTGCTCAGGCACGACGAACTCTATAACCTGGGTGGCCCCGGGAATCGGCTTGTGCATCGCATCGGCCAGTTCGAATTTCACGGTGTGCCGCCCCGGCTTCAATCCGACCATGGCTATCGTTTCGCCGCTCGTGTCGAGGATCGGCCACGATTGCCCATCGACGTAGTAGTGCAGATGTCCGACGCGCGGCGACACATCAAGGGCGGCTTTGCCAAACACCGGCAGTATGCGGAGGTTTTCGGTACGGTATTGAATGAAAACGCGCCCCTGTGCCAGTTGCTCAGGAATAGGAGGGTCGACGATCAGCTTCGGCGACGCCTCGTTAGGAATCGCGACGAGCGGAGTCGGTCCTTTTACTTCCTTTGCTGTTTGGGCCATGGCAGGGACAGCGAGAATAACGGCGGCCATCGCAACTAATGCGGCCAGGTTCGTTATGTTGAAACGCCGTCGAGGCGTGTGATCAGCGGAGGTGCGGGTTCTGGGCATCCGCGAGGTGTTTTGAATTTGTTTCACGTTCATCATGTTTGTTCTTCCTTTGGATTTAGGCTCGGTCATCGGCCGGCCTCAGAACGAACAACGCAAGCCGCGCGCCATTCAGGGCGAGCTGTCTATGTCATTGACTCTAATACGTTTAGCTCAGCCACGTCGTGATCGTAGATCCGTTAGAGTCCGAATCTGGTCGACACAAGACGATCCAGCATCCGGCGGTGTCCCCACAACCGGAGAATTGGTGTTCCGGTGAAATCTTAAAGGATGTCCTGCCCCGCTTGAACTAATTCATTCCCACGTCCGCTGCTCTTCGATTTCGGAGTTATAGTCCGATTGTCTCTAGGGGCCAGCCTCGAGCGAGTGGCTTTTTTTCGCGGTGAAGGAGGCAATCCAAATAAGGGCCAAAGTAGCAATGAATCAATAGGATCGAACTCTAGTGGGGACTAGACATCGCGTCCGAGAAGTTGCTCTGTGCCGACGGGCTGCGGCGGCCAATGGGATCGCTTTCGGGTCGCGTTTTCGCTTCGGACGGTTACAAAATGGCTCCGGCGACGGGCAATTTGTTGACAAAGTAATGGATGTAAGCTTAAGATATAGAAAGCTTTAGGGCCCTTAGCTCAATGGTTAGAGCCACGGACTCATAATCCTTATTGACGGGTGGCTACTGCTGAACGAAGCTGGACCGTCTCCCACTTGTACCGGTTGATATTAGCTTATATGTCTTTGTTTTTTAACGACATATGGCAGCTTTATTTCGGCCGCGTGTTCGATGAAGCGTTTGCTCGATCTCAATCGGTACAAGCCCATCTATGCGAGGGGTGGGCATAGTATTGGGCATAGGCGCATGCATGACCGTCATTGACTGTAAGCCTCAGAGCAACAGCCGAGGCCCTGTCAGGGGCGGGCGTGAACCGGCGAGAAGGGCGTGTTCTTACCTCAGGCGTACGCCGGAGTCAAAGGAGGTCTCGAAACGAACCAAACTTCATCCGAAACCGGCGTTGTTCCAGCAGCTCCTTCATCGCGTCGGCTTCTTCGATGGTGATCAAGCCTGCGCGTATCGACAGCACCAGCAAGCCCGGAGTATTAATTAAGCGTCCGGTACCGAGTCGCGCAAGAGCTTCACGCCGGAATGTGCGCTTCTCGTCGGAGGCGATGAGCCAGTTTTGGGTGACCGCCAAGCTCAGACATGACGCCTCGCCTCGACCCATCAGTCCAGTAAGCTCGGCGAAGAGCGTCAGCGTTGGAACGTCCTCGATTGCCACCAACCGCAATATTCCTGCATCGATTGCCTCTCGTACAGCGGCTTCCTGATTTGGATCGGTGATTTCACCTCGTACCTCCTCAGGCATTACGAACTCGTACTCCGGCAAATGTCCCAGCAGATCGAGGCGCTGCACATGGATGAAATTGATGAGTATGTTAGCGTCGGCCGCGACAATCCGCACGACGGAACCGGAGGCTGGCATTACGCCCCCGGCAACAAGACCGCATCCGGCTCTTCCGCATTGAGGCCAGCGCCCTCAAGAAGTTGCTCGACACGATCATGGCCAAGGTGAATGCGGGCCGCGAGTTCGAACAACTTCGCTTTCGTGATCCGCTCGCGACGGTAGGCTTCGAGTGCCATCCCTAGAAAACGACGAGTAAACTCGCCCAGGTGATCCACATCGGACATCGTTCGTATCCCCAGAACGGAGGCAATCAACTGACTGCTTCCCTGTTCGTCCTGGGCTCTGAGCTGGTCAAACTGCGACTCAGAAACGAGCTTAAGGTTGCGCAGCCGAAACAAGGCTGAGAGTATGCTGACGCCGAAGAAATGCCCTAACTGAACGACATCGTAAAGCTGCATATCCTGGGTTCCCGGCTCAGTTCGTGCGTCCACCGGTACGACGCCCTCTTCGTCAAAAATCTCCGTATGTGTACGGCTGGCAGCACCCTTGCCCAGGCCCGCAACAAACTGCCGGACGCCCTCTTCGGGCATCAGAAAATTTGCGGCGAAGGAATTCGCGCGCACTTCAACGAGGTCGGTGCGCTCGGTCGTACGGCTTATTCGACCCACCGCGCTTCGGTCCAGAAGAACGTGGGCATACTCGTGGCAAAAGGAGAAACGTTGACGCACCGGCGCATGATTGCGGTTGACGACCACGAAAAGGCCAACCCGTGGATGGCTGATCGTCAAACCGGACACTTCGTCCGGCATCGCGACTATCCCAGTGCGAACGCCCTCACTCTCAAGCAACTGCACCAGATCGCCGGCTGGCGCCACTCCCAAGCCGAGCCTGCGTCGCTCCTCTTGGGCGATGCGCGCACCAGTCTGGATGGCTTCCCACTTGGTTCTGAGCGACGCCACCGGGTATGACGCGGCAGTCACTATCGCTCGGTTCAAACCAAGATGTTCTTCGAGGCGAGTCAGTTCGTGCCCCAGGGCAATACATTCCCGCAAGGCCTCCTGGACCTCGGTATCGCCCGCATCCGGATGTGATCGGAACAGAGCGTGGACTATGTCGTCATCTGCGAAGTGTTCAGCGACAAACTCCCGCATGTCCCGCGCGTACAGCCAGGCCATGCGATCCAGTTCCAGGCTGGTAATCGCTCGATTACCGAGCTCCATCTGGGCGACAGTCGGACGGGATACACCTAAGTGCTCGGAGACCTGCTCCTGCGTCAGTCCGCACGCCTC
>Ga0302320_10002801_pt1 | contig 40794 bp, 39 predicted proteins | sample Bog_T0_3_FD_202130 | JGI IMG/M metagenome (GOLD analysis project Ga0302320, IMG submission 202130) | Peat permafrost microbial communities from Stordalen Mire near Abisko, Sweden - Bog_T0_3 | ecosystem: Environmental > Terrestrial > Soil > Wetlands > Peat | place: Sweden: Abisko, Stordalen Mire... | reverse complement strand
CTTTTATGGCCTCGATGCCTTCAATCAACATGCTGCTGCCGCGGGAGACCATCAGCGCCAGCAGGCCGCAGCCCATCGCGGCGGCAAAGGATTCACCTACCTCCACGCGCCAGGCGACGTTGCCAAAGGGCAGGATGGCCGTCCAGAACCACGCATAAACCGACCAGAAGGGGTAGCCCGGCGGATGCGGAATGCCCGCATAAAATGCGCCCGTGCATAATTCGCCGGAATCTTCCAAGGTTTGCTCGGGTGCCAGCGTCAGCAGATAAACCACCCAAATGATGCCAAAAGTGATGGCCTGCGTCAGCCAGTCCGTCGGCCGGAACAGCGGGGCAACTTTTACCGGGCCAGCAGGGGCAGTGGGTTTGGCGGTAGCTTTGAGATCTTTCGGCGGGTTCGATTTCGGTTTTTCCATTATTCAACTTCAGTTGGTCAAATTTGTTGTCGGTGTAAAACGGATACTAGACTGGAAAACACTGTGGTTTGTCCATCCAAAAGTGACGGCGGCGAGATGATTTTCCTTGGTCTGGGTGCCGCCCGTGGCGAAGGCGGCATTGTTTTGGCTGCTCAAAATCAAGGCGATGGGCAACCGTGATGGCAGCCCGCTGCCGTCGCGGTCGAGGGCCATGAGCGTCAGCAGGGCGCACGCCATGGTCGGCGCCACGCAGCTCCACAGCCACCGGGCGGTCGGCACTTCATCCGCTCCCGCCAATTGCAGGATGCGGCGTCTAAGTCCCGCCGACGGCCGGCGCGGCTGCCAGGAAAGCATTCGGTTCTCGTTCATCTCTTTCATAAACGGCTCCTTCCAGTTTGTTTCTGATTTTTTGCAGTCCGTAACGATAACGGCCCGCCGCCGTGTTGGGTGAAATCTCCAGCAGCCCGCCGATTTCCTCAAAGGTTGAACCGTACCATAGTTTCAGCACAATGACCTCTCGTTGTTCCACCGGCAGATCGGCCAGGCAACGCATGGCTGCCTGTTCGGCAGGCGTTTCATCCGGACTTTTCTCAAACCAGCGCAGGGATTCCCATTCGCGCGTCAGCCGCCGCCAGAGCGTGCGGCGGTGGTTCAACGCCCGATTGCGAAACGCGCGCACGCAATAGTGCCGCTCCTTGGCCGGCGGGGAGGCCAGGTGCAGCAGCGCCAGGAAAGTCTCCTGCACCACGTCTTCCGCCTCGCCGTGGGTCAGGCCCAGAGCCCGGCCATACAAAATCAGCTGTGCAGCCTGCTCATCAAACAGGCGGCCGCACCAGTGGGTTGAATCATTTTCATTCATGATTTCACTACATAGACACCCTGGCCGCCGGATTTGTATAAAAAATCCCTTCAAGCCATGACTTTGGCGATGGCTGAGCGCAGTTCTTCGAGGGAAAAAGGCTTATTGAGCACGCAATCCACTTCGCCCGTGGGCTTGCCCTCCACCAGAAAATCCGCCGCAAAAGCCGTGATCATGATAATGCGCTGACCGGGCCGGCACCGTTTGATCTGGGTGACCAGCTGGTCGCCGCGCATTTCTGGCATGAGATAATCGGTGATGACCAAATCGAACGGCCGGTTTTCAAACAGGGCCAGGGCCGTCTTGCCGTCTGCGGCAATTTGCACGTCATGCCCATAATATTTGAGCATCATTTGGACGGCTTTGCATACCGTGGGTTCGTCATCCACCACCAAAATCTGATACCTCGCTTTGGCTGAATCCATCATGTAAAACAAGATGACGATAAGCATTTTCCACGCGAACGCAATCCAAACTTCGCCGCGGAAAAAGGTATCCGCCGGAACAGCCGGGAGTTGACCAGATGACCTATTTGTCTTCCGCAATGGAGTTGAACCGGGCGGTGACCGCTTTGGACGCGATGACCAGGGATTTAAAGCGCCAGTCGCCATGTGGGTCGAGCACCGATTGGTAATCAGAGGCCGCGCCAACGGGATGGTCGTTGGTATCGAACAACGCGAACTGGATCTTGACGCCAAAACGCTGACGGTCACTGAGGTTCCGAACGGTGCCAGTGACATAAACCAGCGAACTGCCGGATGAGTTTTCGAGCTTGAAGGGCAGGATGGCAAAGCCGTTCGTCAATTCTTGGAGCTGCGGTTCAGGCCTAACGACTGGCCCAGTCGTTGAATTGGTGAGTGCATTGGACTTGGCCATTCCGGGCGGTTTTGGCTCGGAAACCGGTCCGTGATGTGCCTGCAGCCTGATCCAAAACGTCCCAATCGCACCTGCGGCCGCGAGGCAAACGGCCACGCCGATTCCCCGCCCGAGCCAGCGGGAACCCTTGATAATACCCGGGGGGCCGACCACGGCCAGCCTGGTCGGCTGGCCGCAATGCGGGCAGGGCACGGTTTCGCCAACGGCGTCGGCGGGAAATTCCAAATGGCCGGCGCAATGGCGGCACTCACCCTTTAAAAAGTCAGCCTCGGCCATTTTTAGAAATTAATGGAGCACTCAAGCGAAACCAATCGTTTGCATCCGGCGTCATATGAATTAAAGTAACACTATGAATCAAGACAACAAATATAAAGCGGAACATTCCCTTCCGCTGGAGGACCGTTTTTGGACGCGCCGGCAGTTCCTTCAACGCGCGGGCATGGGCTTTGGCGCGCTGAGCCTCGCGACCTTGTTCGGCAATGAACTGTTTGCGCCGGCGGCCCGGGCGATGGAAGCCGAGGCGACGCTGCTGCCCAAGACGCCGCCGTTTCCGGCCAAGGCCAGACGCGTGGTGCACATTTTCGCGCAGGGCGCGCCGTCACACGTGGACACCTGGGATCCCAAGCCGTCGCTGGCGAAATACGACGGCCAGCCGCTGCCGGGCATGGACGGCGTGGCCATGGGGTCGCCCTTCAAATTCTCGCCCAAGGGCAGATCCGGCATCGAAGTCAGCGAAGTTTTCCCGCAGCTCGGCGAACTGGCGGACGACCTGTGTGTGGTGCGCTCGATGTACACGGACATACCGGCGCATGAGGTGGCCACGATCATGATGAACACGGGTTCGCGGCTGGTGCGCCCAAGCGTCGGTTCGTGGGTGCTCTATGGGTTGGGCTCGGAAAACCAGAACATGCCTGGGTTCATCTCGCTGCGACCCGGTGGGGCGCCGCCGGGCGGCACGTCGAATTGGCAATCGGCCTTTTTGCCAGGGATTTATCAAGGGGTGAGCATCAATACGAAAGTTCCCACGCTCAACCAGCTGATTGAGAACATCCGCAACCCGGTGACCCCCCTGGCCGAACAGCGCCGGCAACTGGACTTGGTGCACAAGCTCAATGAATTGCAGAGCCAGAACCTGCAAAAGGACGCGCAGCTCGAGTCGCGGCTGGAGGCGTTTGAAATGGCGTTCAAAATGCAGACCGAGGCGACGGATGCATTTGATCTGAACAAAGAGCCGCAGAGCGTCCGCGACACGTATGGCCGCAGTGCGCAAGGCAATCAGCTGCTGATTGCCCGGCGGCTCATCGAGCGCGGCGTGCGGTTCGTGCAGGTCTGGGCCGGGGGCTGGGATCACCATCAGGATTTGGAGGAGCGCCTGCCGGAACGCGCGCGCGACATAGACCAGCCGCTGGCAGCGTTCATCAGGGACTTGAAGCAGAGGAGTCTGTTCGACGAAACGCTCATAGTCTGGGGCGGGGAATTTGGCCGCAAGCCGACACGCGACCGCAATGGCGGAGAAAATCCGGGGCGCGACCACAATTCCAAGGCGTTTAGCACGGTGCTCGCCGGCGGCGGCGTGCGGGGCGGCATGGTTTATGGAGCCACGGACGAATTTGGCGCGGCCGCGATTGAGAACAAAGTTCATGTCCACGATTTGCACGCCACGATTCTTGCCCTGCTGGGCTTTGACCATAAACAGCTGACCTACCGTTACAATGGCCGCGATTTCCGCCTTACGGAAACGGCGGGCGAGGTCATGCATCCGGTGCTGGCATGAAAAACAATCAGCTCCAATTCCGACCCGCTGAACATTGGAGCGCATTGCCACTGCAATACGCTGGTAGTTTTTCTCCCTCTTCGCGTTTCGCGGAATCTGCGGAGCAAAATGGGGGGAGGGTGGGGGTGAGAATTTCCCCAAAGAGAAATTTCGCGCATTGAACCCATGAACCAGTACCAATCCAAAGCTTGGGTATTCCCCAAACGCGGCACCCGTTTCTCCCTCTCCTCGGGGGAGAGGGCTGGGGTAAGGGCGGGCGTTATTCATACTCGCTTCTCTCCTGGGTTCATGGAGAGGTGCTTCGTTTCACTATTCAATTTAGAAAAAGCGAGCCCCAGCCAGGACGATCCTGCTGGATTCAGCGCAGGCTCCAAATGCCGCTCCTCGATAGGACTTTTCAGATGTGCGCGTCTTCGTCGGGGCGTATTTGGAGCGTCATTGCCAGCGAGCCGTCCCGGAGACCGGCGCTCCGCTTTCGCCCCGCTTGCGAAGGGATTGCCGCTGCTCGCTTTGTTTGCACTTGCTTGGATTTCGCCGCATGTGTCTGCAGCGGATTTGACCCCAAGCCAGTCGGATTTTTTTGAGAATAGGATCCGTCCGGTCCTGGCCGACAACTGTTACAAATGCCACAGCACTTACGCGGAAAAAGTTAAGGGCGGGCTGCTGTTGGACAGCCGTGAAGCCGTGCTCAAGGGCGGTGACAGCGGCGCGGTCATCGTGCCAGGCAATCCCGAGACGAGCCTGCTCATCAAAGCCGTACGCTACACCGACCCCGATTTGCAGATGCCCAAGGACAAGAAGTTGCCCGACAATGAGATCGCGGACTTGGTGGCCTGGGTTAAAATGGGCGCGCCCGATCCGCGCAGCGCGACTGCTGACCAAAGAAAATGGACCGACAACAAGACGAATCACTGGGCCTGGCAGCCGGTCAAGTGGCAGCCTGTTCCCGAAGTGAGCAATCCGGGCTGGTGCCAGTCGCCGGTGGACAACTTCGTGCTTGTCAAGCTGGACGAAAACGGCTTGAAACCCAATCTGCCGGCGGACAAGCGCACATTGATCCGCCGCGCGACGTTTGATTTGATCGGCCTGCCGCCCACGCCGGAGGAAGTGCGGGATTTTGTCAACGATGATTCCACGAACGCGTTTGCCAAAGTGGTGGACCGCCTGCTGGCGTCTCCCCATTACGGCGAACGCTGGGGCCGGCACTGGCTGGACGTGGCGCGCTACAGCGACACCAAGGGCCAGCCTCGCCGCAACACCGAGGACAATGCCAATCCCTTCGCGTGGACTTATCGCGATTACGTCATCCGCAGTTTCAACGAAAACAAGCCGTACAATATTTTCATCCTCGAACAAATCGCCGCCGACCGGCTGTTCGAGATGCCGACCTGGGATCATAATCCCACGAATCTGGCCGCGCTGGGCTTCTTGACCGTGGGTGACCACTACATGGGCATGCAGAACGACATCCTCAACGATCGCATCGACGCGGTGACCAAGGGGTTTCTCGCCTTGACGGTGACGTGCGCGCGGTGCCATGACCACAAGTTTGACCCCATTCCGCAGAAGGATTATTACTCGTTGCGCGGCATTTTTGACAGCAGCGTGGAGCCGAAAATCGAACCGGTTATCGGGCGGGTTCCCAACACGCCGGAATACCACGATTACTATCGCCGGCGCGAACAGTTGGCCCAGGCAGAGGCCACTATCGAGGCCAGCTTGCCTCTGCTCCGCAAGGGCCGCAATCAGGTAGAAATCAAGAAGGCCCAAAAGGAATTGCGGGAAACGGAGCATGCCATCAGCGAACTGGAACTGACCAATCCAGCCGCGCCTGCACGCGCGATGGTATTGGAAGACGCGATGCGAGGCCATGATTCACCTGTGTTCATCCGGGGCGAGGCGGGCAACCGGGGCGAGCCAGCGCCGCGCCGGTTTCTACAGGTTCTCTCGGGCCCTGTGCGCCCGGTTTATACCAACGGCAGCGGGCGGCTGGAATTGGCGATGGCCATTGCCAACCGGAACAATCCGCTTACCGCGCGGGTGATGATCAACCGAATCTGGCAGCACCATTTTGGCGCGGGCTTTGTGCCCACGCCGGATGATTTCGGGATGATGTCGGAGCCGCCAAGTCATCCGCAGTTGCTGGATTACCTGGCCCTAAATTTCATGACCAACGGCTGGAACATCAAGAAGCTGCACCGGCTTATAATGCTGTCCAGCGTGTATCAGGAAAGCAGCGTGAACAATCCGCGCTACGCCCAGACCGATCCGGGGAACCGCCTGCTCTGGCGGGCGAACCTCCGGCGGCTGGAGTTTGAGCCTTTGCGCGATTCGCTGCTGGCCATCGGCGGCTCCTTGGACTCCACCATGTATGGCCGGCCCGTGGATCGGCGGCTGAGGCCGGATTCCACCCGGCGGACCATTTACGATTACGTGGATCGCGCGAACATCGCGGATGTGCTGGTGAATTTCGATTTTGCCACGCCGGACATGGTCACCGGCCTTCGTCACGTGACCACCGTGCCGCAGCAGGCGTTGTTTCTGATGAACAGTCCCCTCGTTATCGAACTGGCCCGGCGGCTGGTGGCGATGCCTGACTTCGTGGACAGCGTGGATGACGCGGGCAGGCTGAATTTTCTCTATGAACGCATCTTTCAGCGTCCGCCAAGCGCGGAGGAAACGGAATTGGGTTTGGAATTTGTGAATCAAACTCCCTTTCACGAAGATGTGTCAGAGTTGCCCAATAACGACGCCGGTAGTCAATTCCAGCGCAAAAATGGGGTGGGCGGCGACTTGGGTCAGCGCGGGAACGGGAAGCGTATTGGCGGCAAGAGACGCGCGCCCCTGACCTCCTGGGAGGAATATGCGCAGGCTTTGCTGCAGTCCAATGAAACTTCGTTTGTGAATTGAGGCGGCAGGCAGGCTCAAGGTGGGAATTACCATTGGCAGCATCCGGTTTTGCCGATGGCCATCCGGCCAAGATAGTCGCAGGTTTTTCGAAGCGACGGCGCAAGTTCCTCCCTTTCCTCGGAAGCGAGGGGGTGAAGTCGGACGGTCCCACCATCCGAAACCCGAGCACATCATTCCTGCTGGCTTGGGCCACCGCCATCGGTTGCAATGGTTGACTCAAACCATGATCCGCGAATACCCTTTGCGCACGCTGATTATGCATTTCCTCCAGTTCCAGGTCCTTTTCAGGACCGGACTTTTGGCGGGCGCACTGGCCATGCGCGCCGCCGAGGTTGGAGCGCCAATTCCCGTGACCATCACGGTGGATGCCGCCCGGCCGGGTACTGAGCTGACGCCGATCTGGCGGTTCTTTGGCGCGGACGAGCCGAACTACGCCCACATGAAGTGGAGCAACCAAGTTTGTTTGGCATTTCAGCTGCACCGCGTGGTCAAAGGTGTAGAAGCGAAGAACGTCGGAAACCGGAATTAATAGGCAGCCGTCCATTCCCAAAACGATTTGGATGGGATACTCCCGTCCATGAAAAATTAACATTTGTAGCCACCGACGACTAAGCGGATAGACCTTCGGGTTTTAACATTCCCTTTCTGCTTGCAGTGGATTTCCGGAGCGGTATTAAAATCGCTGAGAGGCAAGCTAGGCTGCTTTTGGCCTTTTTTACCCGTCTCAATCGAATCTTCCGACGTGCTCAGCATGAAGTCAGGAATGATGTGCGGTTGCACCAGCGGCTTCTTTTGCTGGCATAAAGCTCATGGCAAAAGTGGACGACTCAACGTAAAATGTTTTTAGCCTTAGAATTCAACTTGCTTTCAGGCCAGAACGGTTTGCGGAAGGCAGCGGTAAAATCGTAGCCTTGCTGGAAATCGTTGCGGGTGTCCGTTTCGGTTTTTTGCAGCAGACCGCTTTCCACCATGTTGAAGACGATCTCGCCAAAGTCGCGGCAATGGTTCACGCCCCATTCCTCGAACACGGTCACGGTCATGGGGCCGTATTGTTGCAGCGCATACTGCCGGATGCCTTCGAGGAGTTCCTGGCCCGTGACGTGGTGGCACATCCCGTTTTTATGCACACGCGTGACGAGTTTCTGGGTGAAATCGAGCGCTTCGCGGGTGAAATGATACGCGTCGCGCGCAAACCTGGGATCCTGCGCCAACACTGTTTCCACGAGTTCATCGAAATTGACTTCTTGCATATCAAGGTTTGAGCGGCTTAATCAAGACGGTTGGCGGCGTCGTGCTCGGACGCGGCGGCAAAACTTGCGGATGTGCGGCGCGATACATTTTCGCCGCCCCGCCTATTAGCAGCAAGACGACGATGGTCGAAAGCACCCGCCGCTCTTGCTTGGTCAGCCATGCCACTTTTCGCAATATAGCTGCTTGGACTGGTTTCGGCAAGAGGTGGCCGCGGTTTAAGATAAATAGAGCCGTCTGCCGCGCGGTTGGCGGCAGACGGCTGGGTGCAAGTAATGCCTCAGCGGTTGCGACTGGCCACGGTGGTGGTTTCCGCGGTTCCAGAGGTGGCGGTCTTGGTCAGCCCGTGATCAACAGTTTTTTTTTCAGACGGAGCCGAGACCGACGGTTCATCCGCGTTCAGATCTTCATCGGGAATGCGCATGGAGTAGAAGGAGCGGTAGATAAACACCAGGGCAATGATGAGGAAGAACCCGCCGATCAGCGTCTTGATGCTCTGATGCGGGATGGTGACCGCGATTTCCACCGCCAGCAGGCCGAACAGCGTGGTGAATTTGATGACCGGATTCAAGGCCACGGACGAAGTGTCCTTGAAGGGATCCCCCACGGTGTCGCCCACGACGGTCGCGGCATGAAGATCGGTGCCCTTTTGCCGCAGATCCACCTCGACGATTTTCTTGGCGTTGTCCCACGCGCCGCCCGCGTTGGCCATGAAGATGGCCTGGAATAATCCAAAGAACGCGATGGCTACGAGATAGCCAATGAAGAAATATGGGTTAAAGAATGCCAGCGCCAGCGTCATGCAGAAGATGACGATAAAAATGTTCCACATGCCTTTCTGGGCATAAACCGTGCAGATGCGGACGACTTCCTCGCTGTCTTTTTCGGAAGCGGTGGTGGCGTCGAGTTTCATGTGCTCTTGAATGTAAACGACCGCGCGATAGGCGCCGGTGACGACGGCCTGGCAGGACGCGCCGGTGAACCAATAAACCACCGCGCCGCCCATCAGCAGGCCGAGGATGATTTCCGGCTGCACGACGCTCAGGGCTTCAATCACCGGCTTGAACGGTCCAGCCGCGCCAGCCCCACCGGGGGCCATCTGGGCTTCGTAGAGGCCTTGCAGCAGCATGATGATGCCGAATACCATGGTGGTGGCGCCGACCACCGCGGTGCCGATCAGCACCGGTTTGGCGGTGGCTTTAAAAGTATTGCCCGCGCCGTCATTCTTTTCGAGCAGATGCTTGGCGTTTTCGAAATCCGGCTTGAATCCGAAATTGGCTTCAATTTCGCGCGCAATGTTCGGATGCGCTTCAATGCGGCTTAATTCATAAACGGACTGGGCGTTATCGGTCACCGGTCCATAGCTGTCCACGGCAATCGTCACCGGCCCCATGCCGAGGAAGCCGAACGCCACAAGGCCGAAGGCGAAGATGGGCGCGGCGAACCTGAACTGCTCGGGCATGAGCGCCACGATGGGGGAGTCGGTGAAAGTGGCCAGCAGGCAGGCGCAGAACATCAGGCTCAAAATCACGAAGCCCATCCAAAATGCGGAGAAATTGCCGGCCACGAAGCCAGACAGGATGTTCAGCGAGGCGCCACCATGGTGGGAACAGGTGGTGATTTCCTTGACGTGCTGCGATTTGGTGCTCGTGAAGACCTTGGTAAATTCAGGAATCACCGCGCCCGCCACAGTGCCGCAGGAAATGATCGCCGACAGCACCCACCAGAGGTTGGGATCCATGCCGGTTTGATGCGCCAGCAAGAGGTAGCTGGCGATGAAGGTGACCACAATGGAAACCGCCGAGGTGATCCATACCAGATGGGTCAATGGTTCTTCAAAGTCGAAATCCTTTTTGTCCGCATATTTGGCGCGGGTGATGGCCTCGTTCAGGAAATACGAAACCAGCGAAGTGACGATCATCAAGGCGCGCATGGTAAACAGCCAGATGATAAGCGTGGCGCACAGGACCGGACTGGCTGCCAGCGAGAGCGCAAGGAACGCGATGAGGGCCACGCCCGTCACGCCGTAGGTTTCAAAACCGTCCGCGGTCGGCCCCACGGAGTCGCCGGCGTTGTCGCCCGTGCAATCGGCGATGACGCCGGGATTTTTCGGGTCGTCTTCGGGCAGCTTGAAGACGATTTTCATCAGGTCGGAGCCGATGTCCGCGATCTTGGTGAAGATGCCGCCGCAGATGCGCAGCACGCTGGCGCCCAGCGATTCACCGATGGCAAAGCCGATGAAGCAGGGGCCGACCAGATCGCGCGGCAGAAACACCAGAATGCAGATCATGAAGAACAGTTCCACCGCCACCAGCAGCAGACCGACGCTCATGCCGGAGCGGAGCGGAATGCTGACCACGTTGACGGGCGCGCCTTTCAGCGCGGCGAAAGCGGTGCGGCTGTTGGCCGTGGTGTTGATGCGGATGCCGAACCAGGCCACGCCGTAGCTGCCGAGAATGCCCAGCACCGAGGCCACCAGAATAACCAGGACGTCGCTGATGGTCTTATGTTCCAGAATGTTGAAATACACGAAAATGCAGCCCGCGATGAGCAGCCAGAGGATGGCGAGAAACTTGCCCTGCTGAAAAAGATAAGTCTTGCAGGTGCCCCAGATGGTTTTGGAAACATCGGCCATTGACTTGTGGACCGGCAAAGCCTTGGTCTGCAAGTATTGCACCAGGCCGAAGATCGCGCCGATGGCGCACATGAAAATGCCCATGTACATTAACTGAATGCCGGTGACGCCCCACAAACCGTCGAATTTAATCGCCGTGAGCGGCGGAATTTTCAGGTCGGCGTCGCCCGCGCGCGCGGCAGCGGCGGACAGGCATATTAGGAGCGTGGTGAGTTTGGCCGGGAGGTTTTTTCTCGCGTGCATATATTTGTCTCGTGTTGTCAATATTAGTTGTTGTCGCGGCGATCTGTTCTCATAAATGGTTCTTAATTTGTACCAGAGTCCGCACCCTAATCCTGATGCCATTGCGCGGTTTCTGCTTCACCAAAATTGACAATAGCTTTGCATTTTTTGACCACGACTGCCCTGGAATTGTCCGGGCGCGCGTGTTTTTCGGCCTGGTTTTTCACGCCATGAGAACCCGGCCCGGCTGGAGGGGCAGGTTGGCGGAGTTGCCCGACAACAGCGAACGTCCCCAGGCGTCCAAGTGAGGCAGCTATCGGAGGTGGGGCCGGGGAGCCGCTTGCGGCAGGCATGAATGGCACTACTTTCGGCGATTTAGGGACGGTTAATTGTTGAATTCTGGTTTGGAAGCTTCATAATTCCACTGACTGTTGGTTAGAACCGATGCTAAACGGCAGCTCAAGGCAGCCTATGTTGCAATGGACCGAAAAATTTGAGACGGGACATCCGCTGATTGATGCCCAGCACCGGATGTTGATCTCCTATGTCAACCGCTTGGAGGACTTGTCGGGCAACACCAATCCTAGTCGGGAGGAAGTGGAGCTGGTTTTGCGGTTCATCGAATTTCTGGAGGATTACCTGCTGATGCATTTCAAGGCGGAGGAGGATTGCATGTATCGATTCCGGTGTCCGGCCCACTATGACAACCAGCGGGCGCACGGCGAATTCCTGGATTTCTTCCGGGGATTCAAGCGGCAATTTGGAATTGAGGGATATCGTCCGGAAGTGGTAAGGGAATTGTTTGACGCCTGTATAGCTTGGATTCAGCGGCACATTCTGCGCATTGACGTGCAACTTAGGTCTTGCCAGACGCGCATTTTTTCACCCAACCCGCCGGAGTGATTGTCCGGTCAGCTGGTTTAGGATCTCATTCCGCGACGAAGGAGAATACTTTTCAAGGATTTTTGGCCAGGAGCAGCGCCGCCCGCCAGGTCTTGTCGCCAAAACCCTCCGGGCCGGCGGTTATTTTGGTCTTGGTCTCGGTGGATGCGCGCGGCACAGCCTCCCGGTGGCGAGTCCTGTTGCGTCAACCCGCTTCGCGCTTGAATGTGCCTGCGCCAGTCGTTAATCTTGGCCCAATTGATGAAAGCAATTCTGGCCCTTGAAGACGGCTCGGTTTTTCACGGCGAAGGCTTTGGCGCAAGAGCGTCAGCCTGCGGCGAGGTCTGTTTCAATACCTCCATGACCGGCTACCAGGAGATTCTCACCGACCCATCCTACAAGGGGCAGATTGTCACGATGACCTATCCTTTGATCGGCAATTATGGTGTCAACACCCAGGACGTGGAATCGTGGCGGCCGCACGCGGCCGGCTTTGTCATCCGCGAACTGTCCCCGGTTGTCAGCAACTGGCGCGCTGATTATTCCCTCGACAAGTATTTGGAACAGAACGGCATACCTGGCATTCAGGGCATTGACACCCGGGCGCTGACCAAGAAGCTTCGCGTGCGGGGCGCGATGAACGGGTTTATTTCCACGGAAAAGACCACGGTCGCCGAGGCTGTCAAGCGCGCGCAGGATTTTGTTTTTGTCGGCGTGGATTACGTGAAGGAAGTCACCCATAAAAAGGCGTTTCGCTGGGACGAGGCGGACGCGCAGAGCGCTGCGTTTGATCTGGTGCGGGGCAACGCGCGGGTGGATGCAAGGAATTTCCGCAAGCCGCTCCCCGCGGCGGATATCCCGATAGTGGCTTTTGATTATGGGATGAAATACAACATTCTCCGCCGGCTCCGGCAGCATGGTTTCGCCACTCAAGTGCTCCCGGCCACGGCCACCGCCGCCGACGCGCTCAAACATCAGCCCGCCGGCATTTTCCTCTCTAACGGTCCCGGCGATCCCGCCGCGCTCGATTATATTGTCCGTGAAGTGCGCATGCTACTCGACTCGGGCACCCCAATTTTCGGGATTTGCCTGGGCCACCAGATCCTCGGCCAGGCGCTCGGCGGGAAGACCTTCAAGCTGAAATTTGGCCATCGCGGCGGCAACCAGCCCGTCAAGGACTTGGAATCGGGGCGGGTTGAGATCACCTCGCAGAATCACGGGTTCGCCGTGGATGCCGCGTCGCTGCCATCCAACGTGGCAGTACACCGCATCAATTTGAACGACCAGACCGTCGAGGGATTTCGGCACAAAACGAAGCCGGTGTTTTGCGTGCAGTATCACCCCGAAGCGTCGCCGGGGCCGCACGACAGCACGCCGTTGTTCGCGGAGTTCCGGCAAATGGTTGAAAAACGCGGTTAAAAAAATGAGCGGCCGTGGATTTGCGTTTGACTTGAAAGCGGCTGCGCCCATAATCGGGCTAAACATTCTATGTCCAAACTCGTTATCCTGAACCAGGGCATGACCGGACGGACGCTCGAACTGAATATCGAGCGCACCACAGTCGGGCGCGTGGAGGATAATACTTTTCAAATTCCCGACGGATCGGTTTCCAGCCATCACGCCGAGATTATCTTGCGCGGCAGCGAAATCCTCGTTCGGGACCTGAACTCGACCAACGGCACGTTCATCAACAACGAGAAGATCAGCGAACTGGTACTCAAGCCTGGTCAGACCCTCCGATTCGGCCAAGTGGAGCTCAAAATTGACGATGGCAAGCCAATAACCGCGCCGCCGCCAGCTCCGGCGGGTTCTGCGGCCCCGGCGCCGGCTCCCGCGCCGTCTGCCACTCCCGCGCCGGCAAAGAAAGCCAGCGAAGGCAGCACCATGATCATGACGCGTGGAGTGAGCTTGGAACAACTCGAACAGGGTGCCACCCGAGCACCTGGTTTCGACACCAAGAACACCGGCTTTTCCAAGAAAACCAACAAGATCAACACCTATTTCATCATTGGTGGCATCGTTGTCTGTATCATCATCGTGGTGTTGATTCTGGTCGCCCTCAAGGCCGCTGGCCCCCATCAATAAGCGTCGCGGTTGAATGTTGATTCAAGGTTGAATGTTCCCGCCGGTTTCCGCATTATGCCCGCATGGCAAGCAGCTTTGGACTATTATTCCGCATTTCCACCTGGGGCGAATCGCACGGTGGCGGCGTGGGCGTGGTGGTGGATGGTTGTCCGCCGCGCCTGAAACTTTCCGAGGCGGACATCCAGCCGGATCTCGACCGCCGCCGGCCCGGCCAGTCCAAGATCGTCACCCCGCGCAAGGAATCCGATACCGTGCAGATCATGTCGGGCCTATCAAGCGACGGGAGCACTTTGGGCACGCCGATTTGTCTTTGGGTGAAAAATGAGGATGCGCGCTCCGAGGCTTACGCGGAGATGAAGGAGAAGTTCCGCCCGTCGCATGCGGACTATACTTACTTCGCCAAATATGGGATTCGCGCCTGGCAGGGCGGGGGGCGCGCGAGCGCGCGGGAAACCATCGGCCGCGTGGCGGCCGGCGCGATTGCCAAAAAAGTCCTGCGCGAACAGTTCGGAGTGGAAATCCTGGCGTACGTGAAGCAAGTGCAAAGAATCATCGGCGAAATTGACCCGGAAAAGGTCAAACTCAAGGATGTGGAAGCCAACATCTTGCGCTGTCCGGATGCCAAGGCGGCGCCAAAGATGATCCGCTTGATCGAAAGAATGCGTGGCGCCGGCAACACCGTCGGCGGCGTTGTGGAAGGCCTGGCGCGGGGCGTGCCGGCGGGCTGGGGCGAGCCGGTGTTCGACAAGCTGGAGGCAGATCTGGCCAAGGCCATGTTGAGCCTGCCGGCTTGCAAAGGCTTTGAAAGCGGCGACGGATTTGCCGGCATTCTGCTCACGGGATTGGAGCATAACGACCCGATTCGCGCGCGAGCTGGAAAAGTTTTCACCACAGCGAACCGCTCCGGCGGCATCCAAGGCGGGATTTCAAATGGCGAAACGGTTTTCTTTCGAGCCGCCTTCAAACCGGTAGCCACGGTGATGCAGGAACAGGACACGGTGGATGCACAGCTTCGCAACACCACGCTCAAGGGCCGCGGGCGCCACGACCCATGTGTGCTGCCGCGAGCGGTGCCGATGGTGGAGGCGATGACGGCGCTCGTGCTGGTGGACCACGCATTGCGCCAGCGGGCGCAGTGTGGTTGAAAAACCTATTTGCTGATTTGCCAAAATCGGCCTAGCATAAATTCATGCCAGAGAAATTGCTGAATCAAATCCCGCCCGACTTGCGGCGGTTGTACACCAAGGCCGGGGAAGCCGCGCAGCGGGAAAACCCCGATTACGCTATCACCCTGTTCTGCCAGATCCTGGACCGGGAGCCAGGTTTTTTTGACTGCCGGCGCGCGTTGCGCATCGAGCAGTCCAAAAAGGCCGCAGGCGCTTCCACGGGTTTTTTCAAAAAGATGATGAGCGGCGCGGGGGCGTCGCCGCAAATCGCGAAAGCTAAAATGGCGTTGAACCGCAGCCCCGCCGAGGCCATGGCCATAGCCGAACAAGTGCTGAACAGCGATCCGAACAATTCCTATGCCCATCGAATCATTGTGGACGCGGCGCAGGCGATGGATTTGCCGAAGACGGCCGTGATGTCGCTGGAGGTGATGGTGCGGCATTCGCCTAAGGACAAGGGCTTGGTCGTCGAGTTCGCCGAGTTGGCCGCGCAGACTGGCGGTGAGGCGTCGGCCTCGGCGGAAAGGGCGCTGGATGAACTGGCCCGCGCCTCGGGTTTTGATCCCGACTTGGTGCAGGCGCAGAAGAATCTGTCGGCGCGCAAGACGATGGACGAAGGCGGCTACGCGGCTCTGGAGGGAGGCGGTGGCTCTTTTCGCGATGTTTTGAAAAACAAGGAGGAGTCCGCCTCGCTGGAGCAAGAGCATCGCGTGCAAAAAACCGAGGACACGGGCGCGCGGCTCATTAAAGAATATGAAGCCCGTCTGGAGTCGGAGCCGGACAACATGAAAATGATCCGCTCGCTGGCGGAGTTGTACACGGAGAAGAAGGAGTTTGACCGGGCGCTGGAACTTTACGCGCGCATCAAGAATTCCTCGCACGGCAGCGCCGATTCGGCCCTGGACCGCTCCATCGCCGACACGACGGTGAAAAAAATGGATCATCAAATCGCGCAGTTGAATCCGTTCGCCGCCGATCACGCGGACCAGATTGCGCAAATCAAGGTGGCCAAAACGGAATTCAAGCTGGCCGAATGCCAGCAGCGGGTCGAAAAATACCCCACCGATCTCGGCATCCGATTCGAACTGGGGCAACTCTATTTCGAGGCCGGCAAAATCTCCGAGGCCATCGGCGAGCTGCAGAAGGCGCAGCAGAATCCAAATAAGCGCATCGCGGCCATGAGCCTGCTGGCGCAATGTTTTGCGAAGCGCGGCATGAACGATTCCGCCGTCCGCACCCTGCAAAACGCCATCAAGGAAAAGCCGGGGTTCGATGACGAAAAGAAGGATTTAATCTACAATTTGGGCTGCGTGCTGGAGACCATGGGCAAGAAAGCTGAATCCATCGAGCAGTTCCTGCAGATTTACGAATCGGACATGAGCTACCGCGACGTGGCGGCAAAGATAGACGCCCATTACGCGGCGCAGTGAACCGGGGCGCGGATTGTCCCAGTCCGCCGCGCGTGGAATGGGCGTGGCGGCATCGCGCCAGCGTCTTGGACTGCGGTGGCCCTCCACCGCTTTTCCACAGGGCGTGCGGACTGTCCTAACCCGCAGCGCGTAGAACGGGCGTGGCCGCCTTAGCCTCTGGCGGGGCTCACGGTCCTGTGGCGCGCTGCGAGTGGGGACAACTCTTGGTCCTATTTCCCCCGCGCCGCCGCCTCGTCGCGGTACCGGTAAAACGAGGCGACGATGGTGAACAAAATCGCCACGATGAACGTCAGTCCGGCATATTGCAAAAACCGGCCGGTGCTTACGGCGGCGTTGCCGGCGTGATTGGACAAGAGTTTGGTGAGGACCGCCACAAACAAGTCTCCAAACGCCGTGGTGAGCAGCCAGAAACTCATGATGATGCTCTTCATTTCCGGCGCGGCCTCGCGGAAGGCAAATTCCAGTCCGGTGGTGGAAACCAGCACCTCCGCCGCCGTGAGAATGACATACGGCACTGTCTGCCAGAGCACGCTCAACTGCACGCCGTGTTCGATGCGCGCTTGGAGCGCCGCCACGACGAGATAAGAACCCGCCGCGAGAAACATCCCCATTGCCATTCGCTTGAGCGGCGCGGCCAGCCGCCCGATGCGTTGATAAAGGCCCAGCGTGAACAGCGGCACCAGCAGCATCACGACCAGGGGATTCATGGATTGCATCTCCTCGGCGCCGAGGTTGAAGCCGAGAAAATTTGCCGGAATCATTTTTTGACCCTGCAGCACCCAGGTTGAATTGGTCTGATCGAACAGCGAAAAGAAAATCGGTATGAGCGCGAACACCATCAAGATGGGGAGCACGGATTTCGCGGCGTCTATTTCCGCGTCGCCAAACCGGCTGCGCGCCGCGTCCCAGAAACTTTTCCCGGTTCCGCGCGGACCGGACAGGGCGGCGAAAAAAACCCGGAAAAACCCGGCCTGATGGGTTTTGCGCGCCGGCGGTATGCGGACGTAGTGTTTGGTTCCCCGCCAGAAAATAAAGGTGGCCGTCGCCATCAATAATCCCGGCACGAGGAACGCGAGGCTGTAGCCATGATGGTCTTTGACCCAGGGGATGACCAAGAACGCGAAGAACGAGCCGAAATTGATGGACCAGTAAAAGGCGCCGTAAGCCTTTTGCAGCAGAGGCGACTGCTCCGGCTTGAACTGGTCGCCCATGAACGCCGAAACGCAGGGCTTGATGCCGCCGGAGCCGAACGCGATGAGCGCCAATCCCGTAAAAAGGCAGATCATCCTTCCGTGGACGCCGCCGGCAAAATCGCTGCACGCCAATACTCCGTGGCCGGCGCAGTAAAACAGCGAGACCCAAAGAATCGTGTGATAGCGCCCGACGATTTTGTCCGACAGCCAGGCGCCAAACAGCGGCAAAAAATAATTCACGAAAACAAAACAGTGGATGATTTCGGTGGCCGTGTCGCTGGTCTGGCCAAGTCCGCCTTTGAGCACCGCGCCGGTGATGTAGCCGGCGAGAATGCTTCGCATGCCGTAATAGCTAAAGCGTTCGCAGGCCTCGTTGCCGACGATGAACTTGATCTGCGGCGGCCAGCGGCCCTCGGCAGGTTGTGGAGTTGGCGGCATGGTGAAAAATTCCGCCCCAGCCTACCCGAGCCGGCCGGCGGTGGAAAGCCGGATGAAACCCAAACTTCGGCTTTCCTTTTGGCGGGAAAGTCTTAAGCTCTGCTCACAAATGAAAGGCATCATTCTCGCTGGCGGCGCGGGTTCGCGGCTGTATCCGCTGACACTGGTGGCGAGCAAGCAGCTCCAGCCGGTTTACGACAAGCCCATGATTTATTATCCGCTGACGACGTTGATCGAGGGCGGCATCCGCGAGCTGTGCCTGATTTCCACGCCCCAGGACCTGCCGCGATTCAAGCAGCTCCTCGGCGACGGAACGCGTTTCGGGCTGACGATTGATTACCGGGAGCAGGCCAGGCCCGAAGGCATCGCGCAGGCTTTCCTGATTGCCGAGAGCTTTATCGGCCGTGATCCCGTGACCCTGGTGCTAGGGGACAACATCTTTTACGGCGGCGACGCCTTCTCGCGCGCGTTTGGCGAATTCAAATCGGGCGCAACGATTTTTGGTTATCACGTCCATGACCCGGAGCGGTACGGCGTGGTGGAATTCGATGCCACCGGCAAGGCGGTTTCCATCGAGGAAAAGCCGAAGCAACCCAAGAGCAACTACGCGGTGCCGGGTCTTTACATTTTCGATAATGAGGTGGTACACGTCGCGAAGAATTTGAAGCCGTCAGCGCGCGGCGAGCTGGAGATCACGGCGGTGAACGTGGAATACCTGCGGCGTGGCACGCTGCGCGTACAGCGGCTCACGCGCGGATTTGCCTGGCTGGACGCGGGGACGAGCAGCAGCCTGAATGACGCCAGCGCCTACGTGCAAACCATTGAAAAGCGCGCAGGCATAAAGATTGGGTGTCCGGAAGAGGCGTCCTTCCGACAGAGCTTCGTCTCCTTGCCGGAACTCGAGCAGATTGTCGCGGCGATGCCGAATTGCGAATACCGCAGCTATTTGGAACACGAGGTGGTAGCCGAGGCAAGGCGGCTGTCGGCGTAAATGACTAATATATGATTCTACTTCTCGGCGCATCTGGCTATATCGGCGAAGCCTTTGCCAAAGAGCTGCAGCGCCGCGGCCAGGCATTTCTATCGCTTTCACGAAAGCAGGCTGACTATACCAGGTTCAATTTGCTGCTGGAATTTTTGCGGGCGAATAAACCCGCGTTTGTCATCAACTGCGCGGGTTACACCGGCAAGCCGAACGTGGACGCTTGCGAGCTGGACAAAGCCGGCACGCTGGCAGGCAACACGCTGCTGCCCCAGACCATCGCGCACGCCTGCGCGGCGGCGGGTATTCCGTGGGGGCATGTGTCGTCCGGCTGCATCTATTCCGGCGCCAAAATCGCCGGCCATGGAGAGGTCCGGGTGGAAAAGGATCTGAGCCAGCCAGAGTTGCATGCGTTCGCCGAACAAAAGTCCCCCGCCATTCTCGGCTTCACGGAGCTGGATCCGCCGAATTTCTCTTTTCGTGACCCGCCGTGCAGTTTTTATAGCGGCAGCAAAGCGCTGGGCGAGGAGGCGATTGCAGGCATTGGACAGAGCTATGTGTGGCGGCTGCGCATTCCGTTCGACGAGTTTGACAACCAGCGGAATTATCTGAGCAAGGTGCAGCGGTATGCAAAAGCGTATGAAAACGTAAACTCGATTTCGCACCGGGCCGATTTTGCCAAGGCGTGCCTGGATTTGTGGGCAGGTCGCGCGTCGTTTGGGATTTACAATGTCACCAATCCCGGCTACGTCACCACACGGCACGTGGTCGAGTTGATCGAACAGCGCCTCAAGCCGGGGCGAAAATTTGAATTCTGGCAGAATGACGGCGAGTTTTACCGGCAGGCGGCCAAGACACCACGTTCCAACTGCGTGATGGATGTCTCGAAGTTGCTGGCGGCGGGGGTAAGGATCCGGCCCGTCGAAGAGGCGTTGGACGACGCGTTGAGAAACTGGAAGGCGGAAATATGAATCTTTTGATTACTGGGGGGGCCGGGTTCATTGGCTCAAACCTGATTCACCATGTCATTGACGATGCGAAAGTCGCCAAACTCGTGAATCTCGACTGCCTGACCTACGCGGGGCGCCTGGAGAATCTGGCTCAGGTCGCGCGCCATCCGAAATATGTTTTTGAGCAGGTGGATTTGCGCGACAAGGCGGCGACGCTGCGCGTGGTTGAGCAACATGCCATCACGCACGTGATGCATCTGGCAGCGGAATCGCATGTGGATCGGTCCATCACGGGGCCAGGTGATTTCATCACCACGAACATTGTCGGCACTTTCAACCTGCTGGAAGCCTGCCGCGGGTTCTGGAACGCGCAATATGCCGGCCGGAGATTTCACCACGTTTCCACCGATGAGGTCTATGGTTCCCTCGGGGCGACGGGCCTGTTCACCGAGACAACCTCGTACGCGCCGAATTCGCCGTATTCGGCCAGCAAAGCATCGTCCGACTTTTTGGTGCGCGCGTATCACCACACCTACGGACTGCCGACGGTCATCACCAATTGCTCGAACAACTACGGGCCGTTTCAGTTTCCGGAAAAACTGATTCCGGTGGTCATTCAAAGCGTGCTGGCGCGCAAAAATGTGCCCGTCTATGGCGACGGGATGAACGTGCGTGACTGGCTTTACGTGCGCGATCATGCCGAGGCGCTGTGGAGGGTGCTGCAAACCGGCGCATTGGGAGAGACGTATAATATTGGCGGCCACAACGAATGGGCGAATCTGCACATTGTGCGGTTGATCTGCGATACGATTGATGAACTCGCTCCCCACTTGGGTGGGAATTCGCGCCAATTGATCACTTTTGTCACGGACCGGCTTGGCCACGACCGCCGTTATGCGATTGACGCTACCAAGATCCAGCGCGAACTTGGGTGGACGCCCGCGCATAAATTTGAGCAGGGCATTCGCGAGACCATTCGCTGGTATCTCGACCATCAGGATTGGGTGAAATCCGTCCTGAAGAAATAATTTTCTGAACGCTTCGCTGTGCATTAACCTCAAAGCAACCATGAATATGCGCCGTGCTAACTTGCTGCTGTTGCTGGTTCTGGCAGTCTGCCTGGGAGTGCCGACGCGCGCGGCGGAGACAAATTCCCTGGTCTGGCGGGCGGAGCGGGACCGGGTCAGCGCGGACCTTCATGGCGAGCCCCTCTGGCCATTACTCGAAGACATCGCACGCCAGACCGGCTGGCATATTTTCGTGGAACCCGGTGCCAACCACAGCGCCTCGGTGACATTTCGGGATATGCCGTCAGGGGAGGCTTTGGCGAAATTGCTCGGCAATTTGAATTATGCGATGGTGCCGCAGACGAATGGGCCGCAGCAGCTTTATGTTTTCAAAACCACCATGTACAACGCCACGCAGCGCGTGATCGCATCGCCCAAGCTTGCGCCCATGCGCCACGTGGCCAATCAACTGCTCGTGAGGCTCAAGCCCGGCGCGGACATCGATGTGCTGGCGAAATCACGCGGCGCAAAGGTCGTGGCCCGAAACGACAAAGCCGGCATTTATCTCTTGGAATTCGGCGATGCAAGCGCGACGGACACCGCCCTGGCTGGCTTGAAGACGGATCCGAATGTGGCGTCGGTGGATTACAACTACATCTTTGACGCGCCCCCAACCCCGCAGGCGCTGGCGAACGCTCCCGCCGGCGCCGCCCCGGTTTCGCTGACGTTGAGCCCAAATTCGCCCAGCGACCCGTGCAATCCCATTGTCGGTCTCATTGACACGGGCGTTCAATCCCTCGGGAGCCAGCTTGACCAGTTCATGTTGCCAGCCATCAACGTGACGGGCGACATCTCGGATTTGAGCACCACCACCCCCACGCACGGCAAGGCCATGGCGACGGCGATATTGCACGGCGTCTCGCAGCAGGGCAAAAGCAGTCCCGTCCGGATTTTACCGGTGAATGTGTTTGGCAATGGTGAAACGGCAACCAGTTATAATGTCGCGCTAGGTGTGCAGGCGGCGGTGGACGGCGGCGCCACGGTACTGAACATGAGTGTGGCCGGCAGCACCGACGCCGGCGTATTGAACGACATTGTCCAGCAGGCGATTGCCAAGGGCGTCATAATTTTTGCGGCGGCGGGTAACCAGCCGGTGACCACGCCGAACTATCCGGCGGCGATTCCAGGCGTCAACGCCGTGACGGCGCTGAGCGCGCCCGGCCAGCTTGCCTCGTATGCCGACTACGGGAGTTTTGTGGAAATGGCCTTGCCGGGCACCAGCATGGTTTACATGGGCAGCCAGCCGTGGGTGGTGCAGGGCACTTCGCCGGCCACGGCTTACGCGACGGGTGTGGCGGCGGGGACCAAGGCGAACAATTGTCTGCCGTGGGCGCAAATCCTGGCCGCGATGCAACAGAAATTTCCGGTGCCAAAGACAGGCAATTAACCTAAATCCGAAATTCGAAATCGGCCGCCCGAAAACCCCCGAATGAGCTATTTGCTCTCAACCTCGTTTCACCGGAACGCAGGAAATCCGGTTTCGGCCTTCGACCTTCGGGCTGCTTTCGGATTTCGCGGATTCGGCCTTCGGACTTTGGGTTTGATTCTTTTGATTGTGGCCTGCGCCACGACCCAGGCGCAGACGAATGACTTTGACGTGGGCGACATCCTGGATGCCGCGCAGCAATTCGCGCAGGAAAACTTGGATCCAGACATATTGCAGGTGTTGCAAAGCCTCGACCGGAACAAGGTCGAGGACTTTCTCAATCACTACCAAGACTATCTGCGTGGCGATTACGTTCTGGATGCGGCCGAGTTTAAGGACGCAGCCGTGGCCATTTTGCCGCTGCTTGAGGCGCATGAGGAAACCCAGCCATACGCGGCGTGGCTGCGCGAGCGGATGGATTATTTTGACGCGGCGGACGAATTGAAATCCATTGCGCCGCGCTTAAAGCCGGAACCTGGAAAGCCATTGCCGCCGCAGGCCAATCCGCCGTTCAAAGCGGAGCGGGAATTCTGGATCAAAAAAGTTACGCCCCGCCCTTGGCCAAAAAGAGCGGCGGAAATCGTGCCGCGCATGAAAAAGATTTTTGAAGGCGAAAATGTGCCGCCGGAACTGGTCTGGCTGGCGGAGGTGGAATCCGGTTTTGATGCGCGTGCGCGGAGCCCCGCTGGCGCGGTGGGGATCTTTCAGCTTATGCCGGCGGCCGCGAAACAATTTGGATTAAGCTTGTGGCCGCGCGACCAGCGGCGTGTGCCCGAGCTTGCAGCGCGCGCGGCGGCGAAATATTTGCGGGAACTTTACCAGCAGTTCGGCGACTGGCGGCTGGCGGTGGCGGCTTACAATTGCGGCGCGGGTACGGTGCAGAAAGCCCTGGCGCGCCTTCAAACGACCGGCTATGAGCGCATTGCCACGCGGCTTCCGGCTGAAACCCAGATGTATGTCCCAAAAGTGGAGGCCACCATTTTGCATCGCGAGGGTTTGGAGCTGGAGAAGTTGAAGGTTTAAACGATTTTGCAGGGAATCGACGCGTCCTCATCGAAGGAATACACAGCGCAGAGCCGGTGGTAGCCGTCGGCGATCACGACTTTGCCGTGGTTCGTGTCGCGGACCAGCAAGAGAGGCGAGAGTTGTTTTCCACCGCTGATCTTGTCGCGGTCTTTCTCCACATGGGAGTTGCTGGTGCCCAACAGGGACAAGCCGGAGGCGCGGAATATGTCCTTTGCCTTGAATTGCTTTATTGGGGCCGCTTTGAGCGCGGTGGCAATCCCCGCAGCCTGTTTGTCATCATAGAGGAGGTTAAGATATGACTGCGCGGCCGGATAATCATGGTCCTCGGGCGCGGCCAGCCATTGGATGATTGCGGGGTTGCTCATGGGGTGAAAACCTGGGCTAAAGCGGCATGAACTCGTGACGGATTTCGGGGCCGTCGAGGTGCAACCGGGCTACGCTGCGTTCCGCGCCGATTTTCGGCTTGCCCGCGTAGCCGGGATTGAAGAAGAATATGCCGTCAACGGTCTCCGCGAATTTTTTGTGCGTGTGGCCGAAAATGACCGCGTCGGGATGGCTTTGCCGGAGGCGGGCTTGCATCGGGTCGGATATGGCCCGCGGGTTGACGATGTGATGGATGAGAAATTTCTTGCCGGCAAGGGTGACGACTTCCGTGTCCTTGAACGCCAGTCCCTGGTCGTTGTTGCCCAACACCACGGTGATGGGAGCAATGAATTTCAGCTCCAATTCAATCATTGGATTACCAATATCGCCTGCGTGGAGGATGTGATCCACACCCGCAAAGAGGGTGGCGACGCGCGGATCCAGAAAACCGTGCGTGTCGGAAATGACGCCGATTTTCATCGGGGTGACAGGCGGAGCTGGCGGGTTTTCATGTCACGGGTTGTTTGACCCACGCTGGCTCGTTTTCATGGCGTTTGTCACTCGTTACGCGTCGCGTCTCAGGCCTTGGCTTCTTCCGGCTCGGACTCAGGTTTTGCTTCAGCCGCCGGTTCACGCGCGCCGGCGGATTTATCTGCGGGGGACTCAGCGGTCAGTTTCCCGGCGGCGGCAAAGAGCGCGGTGAATAGGCCGCCGCTCAACAACGTATTGCGAAACATCTCCCAAGTGGTGGGATGCCAGTCGAGCCGGCCCGTCGTCAGGGCCTGGACCCACCCGGCGATGGTTTTGGCATAGGCCGGGTCCTGCAACCACGAAAGCGTATTGGTGACCAGATAAAAAATCACGGCGCCCAGCAGGCCGCCGAGTAGCAACTTGAAAAATGGGGCTTTGCGGCCGAACCATTTTCCCAGCGCTATCAGCAGCGCGTAAATCGCGTAGTTGAGAACCAAATAACCTCCTATGGGCGCGGTATGATACCAAAAAACATTCAGCGCCACGTCCGTGACCAGCATGGTGGCCAAGGGCAGCCACCATGCCAGCGCGCCGCTAAAAAAGACCCCGGCGCAAAACGCAAACCCGTACGCCACGCTGAAGTTCGGCGGCATCACTCCGGGGATTCGCGACAACGCGAATACCGCGACAAATATGGCTGGCAACAGAAGTTTGCTTTTCACCCCAGCCAATTTAACGCCGCCGGCAGCGATTTCAAACAAGTAATTTTTTCAGAAATGCGTCCCCGGCTGGTTGACACGGAGAATTTGTGTGTCAATGTTTATGAGCTTGGAAAGGAAAAATTCATTGTGGATTGCCTGATTGAGGTCTTGCTGGTGGAAGATTCCGAAAGCGACGCGCTGTTATTGCTGGAGGAATTGAAACGGCGCAGCTATGCCCCCATTTGTCAACGGGTGCAAACTGCGGATGATTTTCTGGCCGCGTTAAAAAACCGGGCTTGGGATGCCGTCATTTGCGATTATGCGCTGCCGCAGTTCGGCGGGCCCGAGGCGCTGAAGTTGTTTCGCGCCCTGGGTTTGGACACCCCGTTTATTGTGGTGTCCGGCGTGTTTGGCGAAGAAAAGGCGGTCAGCATGATGCAAGCCGGGGCCAACGACTACATCTTGAAGGCGGACCTTTCGAGGCTGGTGCCGGCCTTGGAACGCGAATTGGAGGCGGCCCAGGAGCGCCGTCGGCGCCGGCGCGCGGAAGGCGCCATGCAATATCTTGCCGCCATAGTGGAATCCAGCGAGGACGCCATCTACGGCAAGGATCTGGACAGCATGATCGCGAGTTGGAATCCGGCGGCGGAACGGCTGTTCGGTTACAGCGCCGAAGAGATCATTGGCCGCTCGACCGTGACGCTATTTCCGTTGAATCGTCGGGACGAACTGCTGGACATTGTGGCCAGCATCCGGCGCGGGGAAACGGTGAGCCTGTCCGATACGGAACGGCTCCACCAGAACGGCCAGGTGGTGCCGGTATCCGTGACCACTTCACCGATCAAGAATACCCAGGGCGAAATCATCGGAGCCTCGTCCATTGTCCGCGATATCCGCCGGCAAAAACAGGCGCAACAGGACCGGCGTCAGTTGAGCCAGCGCTTGTCCGCCGCCGCGAAGGAAGTCCGGATGCTCACCGGCATGTTGCCCATTTGCGCCTCCTGCAAACGCATCCGGGACGACCACGGATATTGGGAACAGGTGGAGACTTACCTCTCCAAACATTCCGAAATCATCTTCTCGCACAGCTTTTGCCCAGAGTGCGCGGTGGCATACGAGCGCCAATTCGACCTCAACGGCAAGTGAGTCTCCTATTTCCTCTTTAATGCTTCCTTCGTCTTCGCCTGGAGCGCGTCCAGTTCGGGCTGTAACTCCAGTTTGGTTTTTTTGTCCATGCGGTCGATGAAGAGCACTCCGTGCAGGTGATCTTTCTCATGCTGCACCGCGCGGGCCAGCAGGCCGCCACAGCGGAAAGCGATGGGCTTGCCGTTGGCGTCCAGCGCGGTCACCTCCACTAGGCCGGGCCGTGAAATGTCCGCAAAGATTTCCGGGAAACTCAAACAGCCTTCGCCTCCCGTCACCGGTTCGCCCACGGGCGTGATTTGAGGATTGATCAGCACCAGCGGCATGATTTCGGCGGGGTCGGCGGGCTGACCGCCGAGTTCCAGCGTGGATGGGCGATCCGTGGCTGCGCGCACGTCAATGACCGTGAGCTGTTTTGCCACGCCCACCTGCTGCGCGGCGAGCCCCACGCCGTGATTTTCCTCCATCGTCTCGAACATGTCGGCGATGAGTTGCTTGATTTCGGTCGTGATCTGGTCAATGCGTTCGCCCTTCTTGCGCAGCATCGGGTGGCCGTATTTAACTATGGGTAAAATCATGGAGGGGTAGGCGACAAGTAACTGGTGACAGGTGACATTTGAGGCTAATCGGCATTGACGCCAAGGATTTCCAGAACCCGCTGGAGTTCTTCGTCGCTGAAAAAGGTAATCTCCACGGCGCCTTTGCCGTGCGCATATTTCAAATGGACCTTCGTCCCGAATTTCTCGCGCATTTTTTCCTCCAGTCGCGCGATATTGGAATCCACCGGGACGCTGGACGCCGGTCTCGTCAGGTGGCCTGAAACCTTCGGCTCGCGCGCCTGCAACTTGGCAATCAGGCCTTCCGCCTGCCGCACGTTCAAGCCTTCCTTGACGATTCGTTCGGCGGCGAGCGTCTGCTGGGCGGGCTCCGTGAGGCCCAGAATCACCTTGGCGTGGCCGACGGATATGCGGCCGCCGCGCAATAATGCCTGCACCGGCTCCGACAGTCTGAGCAACCGTGTGGCATTGGCCACTGCCGCGCGGCTCTTACCGACCTTGACGGCGATTTCCTCCTGCGTGAGCTGAAACTGTTCCGCCAACTGCGCGTAGCCCACCGCTTCCTCCAGGGGATTGAGGTTTTCGCGCTGGAGGTTTTCGATGAGCGCCAATTCCAATACCGTGCGGTCGTCGGCTTCGCGCGCGATTACAGGCACTTCAGCCAGATTCAGCAGCTGTGCCGCGCGCCAACGGCGTTCTCCGGCAATGAGTTCAAAAAAACCTCCGCGTTCGCGCACAATGAGCGGCTGCACGATGCCTTGTTCACGAATGGAATCGGCCAGTTCCTGCAAGGCCTCGACGGCAAACTCCTTGCGCGGCTGTAGAGCAGATGGGCGGATGCGGCTCAACGCGACGCGCTGTACGCGGTCGCGGTTATCGGGCGTGGCGGCAGCCAGGCCCGGATCGGCAGACGCCGGTTGCGTGAGCGAGGGATTGCCGCCCAGCAACGCACCCAGCCCACGTCCCAATGCAGGTTTTGACATCACCGCAGAATGTCGCAGGGCAGGGGAGTTGTCAACGCGAGGCGTGAACCGGCGAGCTTCGAAACGTGACCGGAACGCCGATTGTCCCAACTGGCGCCAGCAACGTCAGGCACCCCACCGTAAACTGTTGAAACTATTCGTGCCCGCCCCACGTGCAGCGGACTCGAACAATCCGCGCTCCCGGAATGCTGGTAGGAGCGCGAGTGTTCCCAACCCGCAGCGTCCGCCAACTCTGGGAACGAACGCCGCAATGGTTCAAGCCGTTTCCGCTTTCCGACACACTGCGGACTGGAACAATTCGTGCTTCACCATGGCAATTATTCGAGCGAGGTAAAGTCGCCGATAGGCCGCGTAAACGTGGCTTGTGCTGGGCCGATGACCAGGGTGTCGGCGGTGTGATGGATGCTGCCGGACATGGCGGCGATCGGCAGTGCGATCACAAAAACGGCTGAGCCGATTATCGTGGCCAGGAAACATCCAGGGCGAACCAGCGTCACATCGGTGATGGTTGCAATGTCGTCGTCATTGGCCCGGCTCACGGTCAGGTTGCCCATGCCGATGGTGATGGCGCACAGAAGGATCAAGATTTTTGTCTTCATAAAAACATTTTGGTTATTAACTGGATACAACATAGCGCCTGCGCGACCGACTTTTCAAGTTATTTGTCAAAGATGAAATTCCAATGGCTGGCGGGATGGGTTACTTTGAGCCGGTGGACAGCAAGCATAGCCGCATCGCGATAATGATCGAATCCTTCCGCGGACAGGAGCTGGACCCGCATTACCTGGGCTATTTTGATTGCTTTAACCGCCAGCTTTATTACGAGGCCCATGATGTGCTGGAAGATTTGTGGCTGCCCGAACGGGATGGCCCGAACGGCAATTATTACAAGGGGCTGATCCAGCTTGCCGGCGCGTTCGTACACTTGCAGAAGGGCCGGTTGCGTCCGTCCGCCGCGCTGTTGAAGCTGGCGCGGGCGAACCTGGAAAAATATCCGGAGCGGCACGAGCGGCTGAACTTGGCGGCCGTGCAATTGCTTATCGAGGGCTGGCTCGCGCAAATTGAACGAGGCGGATTTTCCCTCAACCCGCTCACGGCCAAGAACATTCCCCAGCTCGCCCTCCAAACAACATGAACCAGCAGCGCCTCATCATTGCGGGCGGCAGCGGATTCATCGGCCGTGCATTGAGCGAGGAGTTTTCCCAGCGCGGGTTCGCGGTCGTAGTGCTCGCGCGCTCGCCTCGTCAGCGGAGAGACGGGGTTCTGGAAGCAGAATGGGATGGCGTTCACACTGGGGCCTGGACCGCATTGCTGGAAGGCGCCAACGCGATCATCAACCTCGCGGGCAAAAACATCAATTGCCCGCACACGCCGCAAAATCTCCGGGACATCACCGCATCGCGCGTTGATTCCGTCAACGTCATTGCCACTGCGATACGTCAGGCCAGGACTCCTCCACGCGTTTGGGTGCAGGCCAGTGCGGTCGGATTCTACGGTGATACTCGTGGGGTGGTTTGCGACGAAAGCGCTCCTGTTGGCAGCGACGCTCTGGCGAATGTCTGCCGACAGTGGGAAGCGGCGTTTGCAGCCGTTCAATCGTCGCAGACACGGAAAGTCACGTTGCGCATCGGTTTTGTGCTGGGTCGCGACGGCGGCGCGTTGCCAGTGTTAAGTCAACTGACCCGATGGTTTCTTGGTGGCGCAGCTGGCCACGGTCGGCAGTATGTCAGTTGGGTTCACCTCGTGGATTTGGCGGCAATGTTCGTCGCCGTCGTAGAGGGCGAGAAACCATCTGGCACTTTCAACGCAGTCGGGCCTGAGGCCGTTACCAACGCGCAACTCATGCGCCAACTGCGCCGGGTGCTGCACCGTCCGTGGAGCCCGCCCGCGCCCGCGTTTGCGGTGAAGCTTGCTGCATGGCTGATGGGGTCCGAAGGCTCGCTTGCTCTGGCGAGCCAGCGGTGTGTGCCCAGGAGGATATTGGAAGCGGGGTTTCAATTTCGATTTACGGATGTGGCGTCCGCGCTGAGCGATCTTTGCCGGCCTGAAGCAGGCTCTGACTGAATTTAGGATTTACGTTATACAAATCCCCCCGCGCCAAAGCGGTGCTGAAGCCGCCGCATTCCAAACCCTCGCGCGACTGCTGAACGGCTTCAGGCGTCGCGAAGAGTTCTTGGGCTGGGTGCGGCCTTCCGCCACTTTGCGTGAAAGCGGACGACCGACTGGGGCTCCCGGCTTGCTGCCGAAAGCCGCTACGCCATTTTTATGGCTTGGCGTAATATTTGGTGGTGTATTCCTTGACCATGCGGTCGGTGGTGAATTGTGGCACCAAGGTGGCCATGCTGCGGCGCACGCGTTGGAGCCATTCGCGAGGGATTCCGTTCACATCCCGGTTGAAGAACATGGGCACGATCTCTTCGGTCAGCGTCTGGTACAGGTTCGCGCTGTCCACACGGTCCTGTTCCTCCACTTTGTCAGGATGCGAATCAGGACCGATCGCGAACCCGTTGGTGCCGTCGTAGCCCTCCCGCCACCAGCCGTCCATGATGCTGAAACCCATGCAGCCGTGGCAGCTGGCCTTCATGCCGCTGGTGCCGGAGGCCTCCAGCGGACGCCGCGGGTTGTTGAGCCAGATGTCGCAGCCGGCCACCATCTGGCGGGCGACATGGATGTCGTAGTTTTCCAAAAAGACGAGGTGGCCGGCCAGTTCGCTGTGCTTGCTCAAATGAATAATCTGCTGGATGAACCGTTTGCCGGCGTCGTCGCGGGGATGCGCCTTGCCCGCGTAAATGAACTGCACGGGCCGCTGCTTGTCTTTAACGAGCTTCACGATGTTGTCGAATTGCTGGAAGATTAGCGGCGCGCGTTTGTAGGTGGCGAAGCGGCGCGCGAAACCAATGGTCAGCGCGTCGGGATTCAGCAACCGGTCAAAGCGGACATAATCCCCTTGGGTGACCCGCTGGCTTTGTTCCAGCAGGCGGCGGCGGGCGTATTCGATGAGTTCACGGCGAAGCTTGTAACGCAGGGACCAGAGTTCCTCGTCGGAGAGGAAATTTGAGTCCGTCATTTTCATCCAGAACTCGGCGTCATTGACGGCCGCCGCCCAGTTTTCGCCGAAACGTTCGCGGAAAAACTTGGTTTCGCCGTTCGCGCCGTCGGACAATTTTTTGCGCCAGAACTGGCGGGCGGACCCCTTCATCCAGCCCATCAGGTGAATGCCGTTGGTGATGTGGCCGATGGGCACTTCGACCTGCGATTTGCCGGGATAAAGCGCCTGCCACATGTGGCGGCTGACCTCACCATGCAGTTCGCTGACGGCGTTGGCCGCGCGGGAAAGCTTCAGGGCCAGCACGGTCATGCAGAATGGTTCAATTTTATCTTCCGGTTTTACCCGGCCCAAGCCGAGCAGGTCGTTGAAAGGCACCTTCAACTGGGTGAGAAAACGCTGCATGGCGTAATTCATCAGTTCGGGGCTGAAACGGTCGTGGCCGGCTTCCACCGGCGTGTGCGTGGTGAAAATGCATTCCGGCCTGACCAGCGCCTGCGCCTCGGCAAACGATTTGCCGGCGGCCATTTTTTCGCGGACCAATTCAAGCGTGAGAAATGCCGCGTGACCCTCATTCATGTGGAAGGTGGATGGCTCGATGCCGAGGGTGCGGAGCAGCCGCACCCCGCCGATGCCCAGCAACATTTCCTGCATGATCCGGGTGGTGCTGTCTCCGCCATAAACGCGGTTAGTCAGGTCACGGAAATGCTGCTCGTTCTCCGCCAGATTGGTGTCCAGCAAATAGATCGGCACCCGCCCGACGTTTACGCGCCAGACTTGGAAGTCCACCACCATTAAACCGATTTCCACGGTGCAGACGAGCCGGTCGCCTTCGGCATCAAGCACCGGTTCCAGCGGCACGTTGTGTGGGTCCACCGGGTTGTAGTATTCCGTCTGCCAATTGTTGGTATCTATCGCCTGCTGAAAATAGCCTTCGCGATAAAACAGGCCGATGCCCACCAACCCCAGGCCGAGATCGCTGGCGGACTTGGCATGGTCGCCGGCCAGAATGCCCAAGCCGCCGGCAGAAATCGGCAGGGACTCGTGCAAGCCAAACTCCGCTGAGAAATAGGCCACCGGATTCTTGTGCAGTTTGGGCGCGTTTTGATGGCACCAGGTGTTCTGGTCGTTGAGGTAATTGTGAAACTCGCGGAGCACGCTGCAGACGCGATCGGCGAAGCCGGGCTCCTGTAGATGGACGCGCAGCTCATATTCCGAAACTTCTCGCAGGACAGCCACGGGGTTGTGCCAGAGGTTCTGCCAGCCGCGTGGCGAGAGTCGCTGGAACAGGTCCTGCGCCTCCTGGTTCCAGCACCACCAGAGATTACGCGACAATTTGTTCAGGCCGGAAATCAGTTCATTCAACTCGGCGCCGGTCAATGGTTTCTTCATAAAATACGTCCAAATTCAACTGTGCCCCGGTTTGTATCCGGCGCGGGCAGAAAGCTAAGTTGTAAAGCCCGCCACAGCAACCAAAATTGCCAAGAATTGCCATCCGCCTCGCACTTCTGATGCTCCGCGGTGGTTCCGCGCCAGCATTCCTTGCTGATCGCGAGGATCGGTCCCGATTCTGAATCGGGTTTTCGCCGACTGGCCGTGGGCAGGTGGAGCCCAAAGCGCGGAGCCCACGGGTCGTCAACTGCCGACACTGCAACTTTCGCGTGCCCCACCGCTCAGATTTTCCGCCATTTCCATTTGAAAAATACGTGTGGAAGCGGCATTTTATCCAAGTGCAACAGAAAGCTATCCTCCGCCTGCTGGCGGCAGTCCTGTTTTTGGCGGCGGCGTTGAATCTTGCGGCGCAGGGCACCGCCATTTCCTATCAGGGGCAGCTAAGCGTGTCGGGAGCGCCGGCAAATACCAATTACGATTTCCGCTTTGCCGTTTTCACCGCCCCGACGAATGGCACTTTGGTCAGCGTCTGGCTGACCAATGCTGCTGTGCCGGTGTCCAACGGTCTTTTCAACGCGAAACTGGACTTTGGCCCCGGCGTTTTCAACGGCACGGTCAACGGTTCCAATGACTGGCTGGACATTGGAGTTCGCGCCGTGGGCGCGTCCAATTTTACCGACCTGGCCCCGCGCCAGCCGATTTTGCCCGTGCCTTACGCCTTGTTTGCCACCAGTGCCAGCAACCTGCTCGGCACCTTGCAGGCCACGCAGATCACCGGCACCGTGGCCTCTTCGCTGATTTCCGGAACCTATTCCAACGGCGTCAATTTTCTCAACGGCACCAACAGCTTTACCGGCCTGTTCACCGGCACCGGATCCAATCTGACCAGCCTGAACGCCTCGCAAATCACCAGTGGCACCCTGGCCGACGCGCGGCTGGCGTCCGACGTGGCATTGCTGGACCAAAACCAGACGTTTATCGGGCCGAACACTTTCAATGGTGCGAATATCTTCAACGCCTCAAATTCTTTCACCGGTTCCAATTCCTTTGCCGGCCGGAATTCGTTCAGCGGCATCAACACGTTCACCAATAGCGGCAATTATTTTCAGGGCAGTTTTTTTGGCAATGGGCTGGTGGGCTGGATTCCCCTTTCTGGAACCAGCACCAACGCCATGCGCGATGCCGGCTACCTGCTGCTGAACGCCGGCCTCAGTTCCGTGACGCTGCCAGCCACCGCTTCGCTGTTCGTCGGCGATATCGTGCGGGTGTCGGGCGGGGGCGGGGGCGGGTGGCTGGTAGAAGAAAACCCCGGGCAGTCCATTATTGGCAATTTGGCCGCCTATCCCAACAGCTTCATGGTGCAGTTGCTTGGTGGAAGCGGCAGTGGGATCAACTATGCTGACATTGCCGCCTCGGCGGACGGCGTCTGCATGTATGCCGTTGGCAACAGCATTACCACTCCCGGCGTAAATGTCTCCACTGATTCTGGCCACACTTGGAATTCGGTTGGTGGCGCCCTCGCCGGCACATGTATTTCGGTGGCCTGTTCCGCCAATGGCAAGATAGTTTATGCGGAGAAAGGCGGATCCCCCTATGCCATCGAGATGTCCACCAACGGTGGGTTGACGTGGTCTGCTGACGGTACCGGGAATGGGTTTGCCATTGCCTGCACAGCCAACGGCACGCTGATTAGTGGCAGTTCCAGTTACGCTTGTTCCGGCAACGGAACCTATCGAGCACAATTGTCTGGTGGTGCCATCACTGTTTCTACCAACGGTGGTGCCACCTACACTGTTAATGTTGCCAGTCCCACGGGCGTCACCGTGGCTTGTCTGGCCGCTTCAAGTGATTGCACCCGGCTCGTGGCTGGCGTCAGCAGCGGCTTTCTTTACGCCACCTCGAATCAAGGAGCCACATGGACGACGCTCACTGCGTCCAACCTGGTTTGGTCCGGCGCATGGATGTCGCCAGACGGCAGCAAGTTTGCCGCGACGGCCAATTATAGCAGCTCCAGCAGCGGTCTTAACGGCGGCATTTTTTCGTGTGGCGTCAGTCCGCAACCCAACACGTCCACCACCACCTCCAGCGGTGGTGTCTGCGGCAGCCAAGGATCCGGGGTGGAATTGCAATACCTCGGCAACGGCCAGTTCATGCCGGTCGGTTCCACCGGTCTCCTTTGGGCGAACTGAGTTTTTGGATCGGAGCGCAGGCCACCGGCACGGCTCAATGGTGTGTATTTTGAGACGAGCCGGGGCGGTGCCCGGCGCACCGCTCCGGCGGCGGCGCCAGCGGCGAGCCGCGCGGCGGTGTCTTGCCTTCGGAGCGCGGGGTCTGTGATCCGCAGCAACTTCATAAGTCAAAAAGTGTATAAAATAGAACGGAAGCGACTTGGAACCAGGGCATTGCTGCGACTCGCATAGCGGCGCTCCGCAAAGAAAGATATTGCCCGACGCGCAAGCGGATTGACAGACGGGATGATTTTTGCGGAACTATTGGAAATTAATCACCACCATCAGATGCAACACAAAGCCATCTCCACCGATTCACTCTCGAAAGAGCATCGCACTTTCCCGCCGTCACCGGAAGTCATCCAGCGGGCGCACTTGAACGCCGCGCAGTTCGACGCGCTATACCAGCGCTCGATCCGGGAGCCGGAGAAATTCTGGCTGGAGCAGGCACAGACGCTGGAATGGTTCAAACGTCCCAAACACGCGCGTAAATTCAACTGGGACACCAACGCGCGCAAGGTGGAGCACACTTGGTTTGAGGACGGCCAACTCAATGTCACCACCAACTGCCTCGACCGTCACCTCCAGGCGCGGGGCCATCAAACGGCCATCATTTGGCAGGGCGAACCGGAAGAGGATGTCCGGCGCGTCACCTACGCGGAACTGCACGCCGAGGTCTGCAAATTCGCCAATGTCCTGAAGTCGTTCGGGATCCGGAAAGGCGACCGGGTGGCGATCTATATGCCCATGATTCCCGAAGCTGCTGTGGTCATGCTCGGGTGCGCGCGCATCGGGGCCATTCACTCGGTTGTCTTTGGCGGGTTCAGTTCCGATTCGCTGGCGGGCCGCATCCAGGATTCCGAGTGCAAACTGCTGGTGACGGCGAACGCTTCCCTGCGCGCCGGAAAAACCGTGCCGCTCAAGTCCCTCGCCGATGCCGCCCTGCAACACACACCCAGCATCGAAAAGGTCATCGTCGTGGATCGTTTCTGGCCGGGCCGAAGCGATGGGGCGGCGGACTTGTCCCGCCAAAGCGAAGCGAAGGCGGCACCGTGCGGCATGGTCGCTGGCCGAGATGTTTGGTATCACGAATTGATGGCTCAAGCTTCGCCGGATTGCCCTGCCGAGAAGTTGAAGGCCGAGGATTTTCTCTTCATCCTGTACACTTCCGGTTCCACGGGCAAACCCAAGGGCGTGGTCCACAGCACCGCCGGTTATCTCCTCTGGAGCGCGCTGACCCATAAGTATGTTTTCGACCTGCACGACGGTGATGTGTTTTTCTGCACCGCCGACATTGGCTGGGTTACGGGCCACAGTTACGTGATTTACGGCCCGCTCTGCAATGGCGGCACCACGGTCATGTTTGAAGGCGTGCCGACATTCCCTGACGCCGGACGTTTCTGGAGAATTGTCGAGAAGTTCCAGGTGAACTCCTTTTACACCGCGCCGACCGCCATTCGCGCGCTCATCCGGCTCGGCGACGATTGGCCGGCCAAATATGATTTAAGTTCCCTGCGGGTGCTGGGCACGGTTGGCGAACCCATCAATCCCGAAGCGTGGATGTGGTATCACACGCACATCGGCCGCGGGCGCTGCCCGATTGTGGACACTTGGTGGCAGACCGAGACCGGCGGCCATCTCATCACCGCGCTGCCCGGGGTGAACACCCTGAAACCTGGCAGCGCGAGTCGTCCCTTTTTTGGCGTGGAACCGGTGGTCCTGCGCGACGACGGAAGCGAATGCAAACCGAATGAAGGCGGCAAGCTCTGCATCAAGCGTCCCTGGCCCGGGATCATGCGCACGACTTGGGGCGACCATCTGCGTTTCGTAAACACCTATTTCTCCACGTACAAGGACATGTATTTTACCGGCGACGGTTGCCGCGTGGATGCCGATGGCGATTACTGGCTACTGGGCCGCGTGGATGACGTGGTGAACGTTTCCGGCCATCGCATCGGCACGGCGGAAGTGGAGAGTGCGCTGGTGAGCCATGCCAAGGTTGCCGAGGCTGCCGTCGCTCCCATGCCGCATGATATCAAGGGCCAGGCCCTCTATGCCTTCGTGACGCTAAAGGAAGGCATTGAGGAAAGCGAAGAACTGAAAAAGGAATTGGCGGCGCACGTGCGCCAGGAAATCGGCGCGATTGCGGTGCCGGATAAAATCCAATTCGCACCTGGCCTGCCGAAAACACGCTCCGGCAAAATCATGCGCCGCATCCTCCGCAAAATTGCCGAGAACCAGACCGACCAGATCGGCGACATCACCACGCTAGCGGATCCGGGTGTGGTGGATGCGCTGGTCAAGGGAAAGCTGTATGAAAACATCACCCACCGTTCTCTCTAATAATTCAGGCCGGCCGCCGAACCCAAGTCGTAAATTTCCTGTCCTTCCATTTTCTCGCCCGTCCGCAATGCGAAATGATCCAAACAATAAACGTTCATTGACGGGAACGAAGCAAGATAGGTCCTTAAAACGTCCAGTTGATTGGTATTTGCGGCTTGGGCGTTGTTGGAATTGGCGGCAGCCGTCGCCAGGTTTTGTTCCACGGCGGCAGCTCCTGTCAGGCCGACGACGACACCATTCCTGGTTGTGACAGTGCCGGGAAACCTCACCGTATTGGTCTGGACATTCACCAGAGCCGGCGCGGCCGCTACTTGATGGGTCTGGCCATTTTGCAGGCTTGCATATTGAGCCCGCGCTTGTTTGAAGTTCTGAATTTCCTTCACCGGCGGATTGCGGAGATAAATGATCTCACGTTTCAACATCATGGGAGCCGGTTCAATAATTGCCTCCACTCTCCACATATTGCCTACGACTGTGATGCCGTCTTCGTTGCCTGTAATCCGCATCCAGGCGGGCAGAGGGCGGGGGGGCAGATGCTCCCAAAGGTTGGAAATCGACGCCAGTTTGGCGGGATTCATTTCCGTGATGTCCTGCGAATTATTGGTGGTTTCGGAGGCAAGTCTCCACCAGACAAAGAGCGGCTGCAAATCCGTATTGACTCCGCCAAAGGAGCGCCATTGGTACTGGTTTGGGTTTGCCTGGGCGCCAACCGCTAGCAGCAGCGCCGTTACACCATATATTAATGTCTTCAATGCCTCTGTTCCGCGTGGTCGCGGTTTGTTGGCCCCGTTCAGCTGAAACGCTGGAGGCAGCAATGGTAACGATTGCGCTGCCTGGTAGTTTTCGGGAAAATCCGCTTCGTAATCGTAATAGACCATAAACTCAGCAAAGCATGGAGTGTGCCCGGCATAGCAACACAAGTTTCGCCGTTTTCATTCTCCGTAATCGGGCAATGCGCAATCACTGATATGCGGATTGCAATGTAAGTGTCGAGGCAGTAGAGACTGGCATAGGTGGCAACGCCCGCTTGGCTTGGCGGGTTAGCAGGGCGTCGAGTTTCTCCAACGATTGATTTGCCACCCGCTGGTAGTTGGCCATGGTGGACGCCAAATCCTCTTCCGCATCCGCAGACAGGACAATTTGGCGACCGGCCGGCGGCCGCAAGGCAACGCATGCGGGCTTGGGCCAGTTGGCCACGAGGATGCCAGCCAGCCCCAACCCGGCGATGACAGGAAGAGCTGGCCAGGCCCTACCTATGTTCCACGGGCCGCCACCAAGCCAAGTCCGTAGGATCTCCACGAGGCGGTCGGGTTTGGCCGTCCTCAATTTGCCCGCCACTTTGCGGTGAAAGCTCTCGGTGGCATAAATGTCGGGATTTGTTCCTGGCGCCGAAAGCCTATCGGCCACATGGGAGATTTCCGCCAAATAGCGGCGGCAGCCTTCGCAAGTTTCCAGATGCGCCCGCAGCTGCGCGGCTGCTCGCGCCTCCAGCGCATTCAGCTTAAGCCAGACAATGTGTTGCCGGTTTGCGGCACAGGGTTTCATAATGTCACCTCTTTCGTTTTGAAGTCAGTCATTTGTGCGTTGAGCGCGCTGATGTTGCGCAGTTTGTCCAAGGCATGAAATAAACGGGATTTGACCGTTCCCACCGAGCAACCGAGAGCGGCGGCGATGCCGTCCAATGAGCCGTCCACATAAAAGCGCAGGTAAATGACCTGTTGATGTTTAGCCGGCAAGGTCTGGATGCATTGCCGCATCAGCGCGGCCTGCTCATTCCGTTCCACCGCTTGATCCGGCTGGGCGGAATGGTCGGTCTCATCTACGGCTTGGTTCGCGAATTCAGCTTGACCCCGTCTGCCGATCGCGGCTGCCGACACCAGCCGGTTTCCCCGAAGCGTGTTGCGATAACGATTCAGCAGGATGGCGCAAAGCCAGGTGAAAAACTGGCAATTCCCGTTGTAGCGAGACAGACATTTCCACCCTTCCACCAGCGTGTCTTGCGCCAGGTCTTCGGCCAGACTGAGGTTGCCGCACAGCGCCACCGCCTGTCGCAACAATCGGGTTCCGTGAATGCGGCAAAGCTCTCCGAATGCTTCGGCGTCGCCTGCCCGGGCCTCTGCCAGCAGACTTTGTGTCTCTGGAATTTCAGTTGCCACGAAGGTTGGACTCAGGCCGAACACAGGTTGAGGATAGCGGAAAGCGTGGACAGTTCCACCAAGGAACTGTCCGTAGTGTCATCAAGGGTCTGGCGAATCATGGCTGAACTGCCTCGCCAATATGCGGTCCATCAGTGCGAAATGGGACGCCCTCCTTTTCGACGAAAATGAGCGCGCAGGGATAGGGTTGCCCGGCATAGGCGGATTTGAGTTCGAAACCCCGGTCCACCCCGTCGAGGACAAACCGCTGGAAAGTGAAAGGGCCGTGGCCACAGGGATCCATCACACTCTTCAATCCGGCGTCGCCGTGCAGCTTGTATTCCACCGCGGCCTGAACCATGGCCTGCCATGCTTGAACTCGGAATTCTTTCACCCGTGGTTTCAGCGGATCCCCGAACATCCATTGGACAAAAGGATTTCTGGATTTTTGGATTTCGGGGGCGAATATTTGAATCTGTTTGTCATACTCTGGCAGTGGCAGCGTCATGATTTTAACCAGTCGCAGATAAAGCGGTTCAGTTTCCTTGATCAGCTTGAGTATGCCGTCAGTCGTTCCACCCGAGGCGGCAACAATGAGCTGCCAGAAATTGGTGTCTTGTTTTCCAGTTTCGTCATATTTTCCCAAGGCTGACAACTCATCGTCTTTTTGAATCGCCGCCAGGACATTCGAGTCGTTTCCTGGATTCGCCTGTTGTAATTTCAGGAGCTTGTTTGCCAGCCAGTCAACGTGATCCAGTTTTTCCGTCATGATGGCGGCGGCCATCGTGCCCTGCATCGGGGCCGTCTCGAACCCAGCCTCCAATTGCTGCAGGGTTGCCGGCGAAAACTGGCCGAAATTCTCCGCGATGGTGCCAAGGACGAGGGTTTCACAGGCGTATTGTACCAGCGCTCCGATCAAGGTTCCGTCACGCGAGGCATTTCTTCCCAGCACAAACGCCGTAAGCAAATCATCGCGCGCACCGGTCTGGTTGCGGTGCTCCAAATTCCACCTGACCCGCGGCTTGGATGCCACCGCCACTGCCTTGATGAATCGCAGATGCGGCAGAAACGTGCCCGGACCGCGACTCAGATCAATGCCCCAATCACAAGGCGCCTTTTGTTGGGCTGCTTCCTGCGCCAGTTTGAATTCAACATCATAATTGGCCAGAATCGGGCCGAATCGTTTGGGCAGCTTTTGTTCCAGTCCGGCTTTCGACCCCAAATAATCCCAGTCGGCGTCGGACATGGTCTGGGGTGCCATCAGAAATGCCTGATAATAGAGCAGGGCCGGGTTGAGGTCTGTGCGAAACGGTTCGCTGCGTACGGCGAGCACGGTCATGAACAGCAAAGCAAAACAGGTGGATTTTGTTGTTTTCATGATGTTTTTCGAGGTTGCATTTGCCTGTTAATAACGGGAGCACCGCAAAAGGTTCAATTCTTTTGCAATAATCTTCGCCCTTTCGCCTGGGCGTCCGGAATCGCGAAATTTCCGCCGGCGGTTCCGCCATGGCGTCAGGCATCCCTGCCTGATGTGGCGGCATCCTTGCCGCCTGGAAAAGACCGTGGGTCGTATTGTGCCGCAGGAAGGTTCCAACGCACGTTGGTCCGCGGCAGCTTATATCCGCCGGGCTGGGAAGCCCGGCTCCCCGGCAGGTAGGGATGCCCGCCGCGCCGTGCGCCAAAAGTAACTGTTACCCGAGAGTGGGCATCGTTGTGCCAAAAGGGTGTTACCCAATGGCCTTTGTTTTGTTGGGTCTTCACGGAGTCGAGTGGGTGAATTTTTGTTTCTGAAGTTGGTTTCAGCCTTTGTTTATGGGTTGGAAATGGTTTTTGACGTTGGCAAAAACC
>Ga0302320_10002800_pt1 | contig 40810 bp, 35 predicted proteins | sample Bog_T0_3_FD_202130 | JGI IMG/M metagenome (GOLD analysis project Ga0302320, IMG submission 202130) | Peat permafrost microbial communities from Stordalen Mire near Abisko, Sweden - Bog_T0_3 | ecosystem: Environmental > Terrestrial > Soil > Wetlands > Peat | place: Sweden: Abisko, Stordalen Mire... | reverse complement strand
GTACTTTACATCCCAAACCGAGTGTGAATTCTCCCTGTACTCGACCATCTAACCATTATCCAGCACAGATGCTGGAAGCTCTCCGCCTGAAAGGCGGAGGGCTTAGACCCGGTGGCAGAAGCTAAAACACCCGAAAATCTGAAGGAAGAGCGCCTGCATCCTTAGCAACCTGCCAAGCGGCTGGTGAGCCGACTCAGGCTCTTTTGCCGTATTTCTCTCCGAACTGGCGCAACTTGGCCAGTGTGGCGGCGGCCTCGCCCGAGTCAATCGCTTCGGCTCCGAGCGCCACGCCATGCTTGAGGTCGGCGGCCATACCGGCTGCCACCAGCGCAGCCGCAGCATTCAGCAGTACGATGTCCCGGCGCGCACCGGGAATCCCGGTGAGGACGTCATAAAGCAGGCTGGCGTTGGTCTTGGTATCGCTCCCAATGAATTGCTCGAGAGTCGCGCGCTCCAACCCCGCCATCTCCGGGGTCACGCGCGCAGCCTTCAGGAGCGATTCGCCCGTCTCCGACTCGATCACTCTCGCAACGATGGACTCGCCGGTCGTGGTCAACTCGTCGATCCCGTCCGTTCCGTGGACGATGAAAGCGTGCTTTGCCCCCAAGGCGGCCAGCGTACGGCCCACCAGCAGAACTTTGCTGGGTGCGAGAACCCCGATCACCTGCGACCGCGCTCCAGCCGGATTGGTCAGCGGACCGCAGAGATTGAAGATGGTTCGGAAGCCTAGAGCGCGCCGCAGCGAAGCCACAGCCTTCATAGCCGGGTGGTAGTGGGGTGCGAAGAGGAACATGAAACCAGTCTCCCGCAGGCATGCCGCCGCCAGTACCGGGTCCAGATCGATGGGCACTCCCAGGGCCTCGAGAACATCGGCCGAGCCGCATCGCGAGGTGACCGCGCGGTTGCCGTGTTTGGCGACCTTGGCCCCAGCGGCCGCAGCGACCAGGGCCGCGCCGGAGGAGATATTGAAGGTCAGCGGTCCGCCGCCGCCGGTGCCGCAGGTATCCACCAGTTCCGCGCGCTCTTCGTCGGTAAGGGGAACAGGGGTGACCCTTGCGCGCATGACATCCACAAAGCCGGACAGTTCGGTTGCTTGTTCGCCACGGGTGGCCATCACGGTCAACAGAGCCGCGGTTTCGACTTCCGGAACGTCTCCGGACAGGATTTCGACAAGCACGGCCGCAGCCTGCTCCCGGGTCAATGCCGCGCCGTCTTCGGCGAGAAGCTTCAGATGTTCTCTCAGGGTGGCCATATGCTCTTTATGGTAAAGGCAGCCTGCGGCCTGATGGTAGTGGTCCCTTGGGAGATGCGCTGCGGCAAGATTGCCCCCCGGCAGTTTCCCGTGCGCACTCCGGCGAGATAGTATTTGTTTACCGCTGAAACGGTCGTTCTGGCCTGGCGCACACCGGACCCGATCCCCGATCCCTTCAAACAGTGGCTGGATGGTCGTAACAGTCAATGAAAATTCATGAGTACCAAGCAAAAGAAATCCTGGCTCGATACGGAGTCGCCGTTCCCAGGGGCGAAGTAGCCAACACTCTCGAAGAAGCTTCGGCAGTCGCCAGCAAGCTATTTCACGAGGGCGCCACAGGCGTCGTGGTCAAAGCCCAGATTCACGCCGGAGGTCGCGGCAAAGGCGGCGGCGTGAAAGTGGCTCGCACCCGCGAGGATGCCGAGTTGCACGCCAAAAACATCCTGGGCATGACCCTGATCACCCACCAAACCGGCCCGCTGGGTCAGAAGGTACAGCGGCTGCTGATTGAAGAGACCGCCTCCATCGATCGCGAGCTCTATTTGGGTATAGTCCTCGACCGGGCCACCGGCAAGCTGGTCTTCATGGCATCGAAGGCTGGCGGGATGGAGATCGAAGAAGTGGCCGCCAAGAACCCCGAGGCCATCTTCAAAGAGACCATCGACCCGGCCATCGGCTTTGGCGCGTGGCAGGCCCGCAAGCTGGCTTTCGCGCTAGGACTGAAGCCCACGCAGATCAACGCCGCTGTGACTTTCCTGCAGAGCCTTTACAAGGCCTTTATCGAAACCGACGCATCGCTGCTGGAGATCAACCCCTTCATCACCACCACCGACGACAAGCTCTTCGCGCTCGACGCCAAGGTCACCTTCGACGACAACGCGCTCTTCCGTCACGCGGACCTCAAGGCCCTGCGGGATACGGCCGAGGAGGATCCGCTCGAAGTGGAAGCGAGCAAGTTTGCCCTCAACTACATCAAGCTGGATGGCTCGATCGCCTGCATGGTGAACGGCGCGGGCCTGGCCATGGCAACGATGGACATCATTCAGTATGCCGGCGGCAGCCCCGCCAACTTCCTTGACGTGGGCGGCGGCGCAACCCAGGAGCAGATCGAGCAGGCCTTTCGCATTCTTCTCTCCGACGCCAATGTCAAGGCGATCTTCATCAACATCTTTGGCGGCATTCTGCGGGTAGATCGGCTGGCCACTGGAGTAGTCGCCGCCGCCCGCAATCTCCACGTGACTCTGCCCATCGTGCTGCGTCTCGAAGGCACCAACGTCGAGGAAGGCCGCCAGATCCTGAAGGACTCCGGCCTCAACTTCCTGGTGGGAGCAACAATGAAAGAAGCCGCGGATATGGTTGTTGCCGCAGCAGCAAAGGTGGGGGCATAAGATGGCGGTTCTGGTTGATAAAAACACTCGCTTAATCGTTCAGGGCCTCACCGGCAAAGAAGGCACCTTCCATGCCAAGGGCTGCGCCGAATACGGCACCAAGGTCGTCGGCGGAGTCACGCCAGGCAAAGGCGGCAGCACCCACGAGGGTTGGCCGGTCTTCAACACCGTTGCCGACGCGGTCCACGAGACCGGCGCCAACGCCACCATGATCTTTGTTCCCCCACCGTTTGCCGCCGACGCGATTCTGGAAGCCGAGGACGCGGGCATTCCGCTGATCGTCTGCATCACCGAGGGAATTCCGACCCTGGACATGATCAAGGTCTGGGCCAAGCTGAAGAACTCGAAGTCGCGTCTCATCGGACCCAACTGCCCCGGCGTCATCTCTCCCGGCAAGGCCAAGATCGGCATCATGCCGGGACGCATTCACCTGGAAGGCTCCGTGGGCATCGTTTCCCGCTCTGGAACGCTGACCTACGAAGCCGTGCATCAGTTGACGCAGCGCGGCATCGGGCAGTCCACGGCGATTGGAATTGGCGGCGATCCCATCATCGGCACGACGCACATTGATGCCATGCGGCTGCTCAACGAAGACCCCGACACCGAAGCCATCATCATGATTGGCGAGATCGGTGGCACCAACGAAGAGGTAGCGGCGGAGTACGTGAAGCAGCATGTAAAGAAGCCCGTGGTTGGCTTCATCGCCGGACAGACCGCGCCGCCGGGCCGCCGCATGGGCCATGCCGGAGCCATCATCAGTGGCGGACAGGGTACCGCGGCCGACAAGATGAAAGCCATGACCGAAGCCGGAATCCACGTCGTCGTCTCTCCCGCGGAGATCGGCGAAGCCCTTGCCCGGGTGATTGGGAAGGCCTAAAGAACAGCCGTTCGCCTTCGTCTTGAGTTTGAGCATGTGGGCAAGTGGGTGGCCCACCCTTGAAACAGCTCTATCGTTTCAAGGATGGGAAGCCACAGATCTCAATCGCGACAGTAGATAGATCCATCGAAAACACGAGGGAAAGCCAGAACCGCATGGCCATTGCACCGGCCGCAGGCTGCCGGCAGATTGCGCCCCGTGCTGGCTTTCTTGGTAACCCATCCGACCCAAACAAGCGGGATTGGCTAGGAGCTGGCTGCAAGTAGCTATAGGCTGCTTCTATGGACGCATTGTGGACAGCCCAGGTTCATCTGCTCACACCGCCGAATGAATTCGGCGATACACGGTGCTGGGTGAACGTGGTCGCCTGGGGAACCACTCCTGCGAACTTCGCTGAGAACGTATGCGCGATCCTGGGCCGCCGCAGTTGGACGGTTTTGAGCATCGTGCAAACCCGGCGAACTGCGAATCTGACCACCGTTGCCGATGAGGTCACCGAGCAGATTGAAGAGGCGGAAAAGCAGCTCGGAAGCTGCATCTTCGGTACGCTACACTATTACCCTTCCAAGGGGGCGTAGAACAGGCTTCGCAGTGCGCTATCGATTGTGCGGGTGCCCCTGGTCTCGACTTTGAGACCAGGGAAAGCACAAATCCAATCGGTCAAAGTACTACACCTCAACCCGCTGAACCCTCTGCCCGATCCGCGTAAAGACTTCCCACGGAATCGTATCTGTAGCCGTGGCGTGGTCAAATGCGGTGATGGTCTGGTCTCCCTGGCTACCCAGGACGACCACCTCGTCGCCCACGTTGACGCCGGGGATCTCCGTCACGTCGAGCACCGCCTGATCCATGCTGATGCGGCCCGCCAAGGGAGCGCGTTGACCGCGCACCAGCAGCCTGAAGCGGTTGCCCAGATGCCGGTCTAGTCCATCGGCATAGCCGACGGCAATCAGCGCCAGGCGCATGGATTCCGTAGCGACAAAGGTCCCGTTATAGCCCACAACCGCCCCGGCAGGGACTGTTCTCATACTGACAACCCGTGTCTTCCAACTCAGAACCGGCTGCAGCTTGGTCCGTGCAGCCGTGACAGAGGGCGGCACATTCTGAAAATCCGGGTCGAAGTCCGGCGTGAGCCCATAAAGCGCAAACCCCGGCCGCAGCATGGCCCTCAGCCCATGGCGACTGGCCAGATCGGCGATCGTCTCAGCTTGTCCGGCAACCAAAGCGGCGGAGTTGCCCACATTCAGCCATTCCGGCAGCAGCCCGGCGGTTCCAATTTCTCCCAACACCTTGTCCAGGCGAGCCAACTGGGTCTCAGTAACCCGCCCATCGGCCTCGTCTGCCGCAAACAGGTGGGTCATCACACCTTCCAGCTTCAGCGGCGAACCGGGGCGGAACCGCGCCAAGGCCAATTCAAGCCCTCCAGCATCCACTCCCTGTCGGCTCATTCCGGTGTCGATCTCCAGATGGACCGGAATCGAATTTGGTTTTGCTCCAGCCGCCTGCGAAGCGGTTTCCAGCTCATCGAGTTGGCCCGGCTCCCAGACGACCGCCGTCAGTCGGTGCTGCAGAACGTCCACGCCCTGCCCCGGGAAGACCCCGCCAATAACCAAAACGTGGGCCTCGGGACATGCCGCCCGAGCGACGACGCCTTCTTCCACGCTGGTGACTCCCAGCCAGCGAGCGCCGGCCCGCACCGCCGCCGTCGCGCACAAGGAAAGGCCATGCCCATAGGCATTGGCCTTCACAATCGCAAGCAGTTCGGCATGGGGGGCAGCAAGGGTATTGAGAAACTGAAAGTTCGCTTCGAGGCGTTTGGTGTCGATTTCAACCCAGCAGGGGCGCGTCTTCATGGGGCTATTCACACCCTGATTTTATCGCTCGACGCCAGGACCCAGTCCCACCAGCGCGAACGCTACCACCGTCTCGCCCTTGGCATTCATCGTGTTCACGATTTGAGCCTCCACATCATGCGGGACTTCCATCTCGCACGTGGCGATCTCTTCTTCGCTTGCTCCCACAAAGCAAAGCTCACAGCACCCGAGGCCGCTGTCCTCATCCTGCTCCATGCGCACCGGCGGGCCGAAGACCCGGCAGGTCAGCGGCCTTGCCGCATACAGATCGCAGCGCCCGGTCGAGGGGTCCAGTGCCGGGCAGGCGGCATCATTCGCGAAATCTTCGAAGCGCTCCCGTTCGTCCTCGGAAGCACCGAGAAGACCTGTCAGCAGGCTTCCGGGAAACTCCGGGCCATGCTCGGCGATCCACGCCTGCGCGCGCTTTTCGACGACGGCCGCGCGCACGGGGTTATCGGCGCGCAACTCGTCCATCCCTTGGCGCAGCCGAACAGCGTCAAGCCCGTTGAGCGCAAAAGCTCCGTGGCAGCATTGCGAGCACCCCGGCCTGCACACCAGCCAGGTACCGGCCCGGCGCGCCGCATCAGCGAAGGCGGCATCCATGATTTGAATGAGCTCGGAGTCGGCCTGAGGAAGGTGCATCGGTCAAGCATACCGTAGAGTCAGGCGGCCCGCCCGATTTCGATTGCGGAACGATTCCACCTCGACTACCATTTTGGCGGAGGTTCCCCATGCCTGCTACCCAAACCGCCGTTTCTGCAAGCTCGGTCATCCCTGGATTCCGCTACCGCGACGCTCCCGCCGCCATCGACTGGCTCTGCAAAGTGTTTGGATTTGAAAAGAAGGCCGTCTATGAAGGAGAGAACGGCGCCATCGCCCATGCCGAACTGACTCTCGGCGGGGGCATGATTATGCTCGGCACAGGCAAAAACGATGAGTACAGCCTCGGATTCAAATCGCCTGCGGAACTGGGCGGAATTGAGACTGCCAGCGCCTATATCGTGGTTCCGGATGCCGATGCCGCCCATGCGCGCGCGGTCGCCGCTGGAGCGACCATCGTGCGCCCGCTTCAGAACACGCCCTATAACAGCCGCGAATTCACCGTGCGAGACGCCGAAGGACGCTCCTGGACTGCGGGGACTTACGATCCCTGGACCGCGCAATCTTGAGCATTTTTAAGCGTGAAGAATTGGTTCCGTCCCTCCTGAAGGAGAACGCGATTCAAGCCCACCGAATTCCGCCTCGGTGTATGCTTTCTCGCATGGCGAATTATCGAGTTGTTCTTCACTCCAGCGAGGAAGGCTACAGCGTGTCATGCCCTGGCCTGCCCGGCTGTTGGTCGCAGGGAGCTACGGAGGAAGAAGCACTGGCGAATATCCGCATCGCTATCCGCGAATATGTGGAAGCGGCCGAGGAACTGGCTGGCAGCACGAACAGCCGAGTCGTCGATGTAGCGGTCGCTTGATCCCCGGAACATCATGTCCAAGCTTCCCGGAATCGATCACCTAATGGCGGTGGCTGCGCTTGAGAAAGCTGGCTTCCGCGTGCTTCGGCAAGGCAATCACATCGTCATGACCGACGGAACAAGGATTCTGACGATTCCTCGGCACAATTCGATCAACGCGTTCACGATGGGCGGAATCGTGCGAGATGCAGGGTTAAGTATCGAGGAGTTTCGCAAGCTGCTCTAAAGAAACTTGTTCGGGGCCAGTTTAGGCCTCACCCGATCTCCTTGTCCCAACCTTCCAGCGTGCCTTGCAGCTCCCGCATGAACTTGCCGGCGTCGCCACCATCGATGTTGCGGTGATCGAATCCCAGGCAGAAATACTGCATCGAGCGGATGCCGATGGTGTCGTTGCCTTCCGCATCGGTGAGCACCACCGCCTCCTTCTTCAAGCCGCCGATGGCCAGAATCGCCGACTCCGGCTGGTTGATGATCGGAGTCCCGTATTCCCCGCCGAAGACGCCGGCATTGGTCAGCGTAAAGGTCGACCCAGAGATCTCGTCGGGCATCAGCTTCTTGCCGCGGGCACGAGCAGCCAAATCGGCAATCGCCTGCGCAAGGCCGAGGAAGCTGCGCCCCTCTGCTTCGCGAATAACGGGCACAATCAAGCCCCACTCCAGAGCGACGGCGATGCCCAGATGGATCTGCGGGTGATAGTGAATCGCGCCGTCGATCAGCGAAGAGTTCACGATGGGAAACTTGCGCAGCGTCTCCACCACAGCCGCTGCGATGAACGGCATATAGGTCAGCTTGACGCCGTTCCGCTTCTCAAAACCGCTCTTTTCGCGGTCGCGCAGGCGCACGATCCGCGTCATGTCCACCTTGTAAACGGTGTGCGCGTGCGGACTGATCCTCTTGCTCTCCAACATGCGCTGCGCAATGATCGCTCGCATCTTGGTCAGCGGAACCACGCCCAACTGGGCCGTCTGCAACGACGAGCCCACATGCGGCTTCGGTGCGGTCGCAGCTTTGGTGCCGCCCGATTCATGCTGCGCAATGTGTCGCAGCACATCTTCCTTGGTAATGCGCCCACCGGAACCGGTTCCGCCGATGCGTGTCAGGTCGAGGTCCTTCTCGCGCGCAATCCGCCGCACCAGGGGCGAGGAACGCAGCCGCCGGTTGGGGTCCAGGTTCGCATCGTCTGCGGAATCGGTATCCGCAAGCGCCTGAGTCAGCTTTCCCTCTATCTCCGCAGAGTTATCTTCGACGGGAACAGGGGCCTCGGGAGCCAGCGGGCCACCGAGCACCGCCACCACGGCGTTCACCTCGACGGTTTCGCCTTCCTGGACACGGATCTGCGTCAGGATGCCGGCAATGGGCGCCGGGATCTCCGCGTCCACCTTGTCGGTCGAGATCTCAAAAAGCGGTTCGTCCTTGCTAACCGCGTCTCCAACCTTCTTGAGCCATCGGGTAATGGTGCCTTCCACGATGGACTCGCCCATCTGCGGCATCACCACTTCCGTACCGCTGGATACCGGTGCGCTTTCGGCCTTCGTCTCAACAGCCTTCACCGATTCGACTGGAGCAGCGGCTTTGGGGGCAGGTTCTGGGGGAACGGGAACTGCAGTCGGCACACTGGGTGGCGCAACAACCGTTTCACCCACCGCCGACACCACCGCCACCACGGCATTGACCTGCGCCGTCTCCCCTTCGTTGACGCGGATTTCCGTCAGGATGCCAGACACCGTGGAGGGGACTTCCGCGTCGACTTTGTCGGTCGAAATCTCAAAGAGCGGCTCGTCCTTACTTACGACTTCCCCAACCTTCTTGAGCCATCTGGTGACGGTGCCCTCAAAGATCGACTCGCCCATCTGGGGCATGATCACTTCAGTAGCCATGGATGCAATTCTCCATAAAGCAGGACGTTCTCCGCAATGCGGGAAGCAAATATGCGCCAAGCTTCTGACGGATTATAAATTGCGGCTCCTGAACTAGCCCTTCCTGCTCAGCTTAAGATGGTGGGCTCACCTGCGCCGCGCAGGCGTTCAAGCTCCGCAGGTGCACGAAGGGGAGTATCCTCTGCGGGAAACTCCGGGGGAGCAGCTTCCGTTCGATCCTTGATTGCCGCCTGTGTGCGCAGCGACTCCAGACTCTCGACGGCCAGCACCTGTTCTCCCAACACGATTCCGAACTGCCGTGCCGCCTGATGCGCAACCGCCTCCAGACCTGGCAACTGCTCTGCATTCTTGACTTCCTTTTCAAGGCTGGTTACAGCATGGTCCGCGATCCCACAAGGAATGATCAAATCGAAGTCGCGCAAGTCGGTGGTCACATTGAATGCGAAGCCATGGGAGGTAATGCCGCGAGAAACGTGAATGCCAATAGCGCCAATCTTTCGCTCGCCGCCTTCTTGAGAGGCGCCGATGCCTTCTCCTACTGCGCACCAGACGCCGGTGAGGCCCTGAACGCGCCCGGCAATCACCCCAAAACCGCCGCACACCCGAATCAGCGCCTCTTCCATCTGCCGCACAAAATCTACCGGCCCCATGCGCCCGCCTTTGGCAGTGCGCAAGCTCCGCAGATCGAAGATGGGATAGCCCACTAACTGCCCCGGCCCGTGGTAGGTCACATCCCCGCCCCGGTTGATCTCATGAATCGACACCCCGCGTCGTGTCAGCAATTCATCGGAGGCCAGCACGTTGGCCCGATTGGCGTTCCGTCCCAGAGTCAGCACCGGCGGGTGTTCGAGCAGCAACAGCACATTTTCTACCCGCCCCTGGTAGCGCAGTTCCGCGATTTCCGCCTGGATGCGCAACCCTTCGTCGTACCCGACCCGCCCAAGATAGAGGTATTGAATCATCGCTTTTTATTGTAGTGAGCTGAAGCTAGCCCTGAACTTTTTGCTGAAACAGCCCGTAGAATGCGGTGCGAACCGGATAGGCGGCCAGGAACCACAGAATGACCAGAACAATCGCAATCGGGAGTCCGCTGGGAATCATCAGGAGATGCACCAGCAAGATGTTGAACAGCACCGGGGCCAGCAACGTCAGCCCGAGCGGCACATACCGATTGAGGAGCAGAAGAATCCCGGGAACCACTTGAAGCACACCAATCGGGTACATATAGTGGCTTGCCATCAATGCCGCCACAAACTGCCCTCCCGGTCCTGCGGGCAGAGGACCCATCGGAAGAAATTGGAGAAAGGTATTGGTGCCGAAGAAAAGGAATACCGCGCCGAGCAGCAGGCGGGCAATCATAGACACGATCTTCATTGTTTCTCCTTCGTGCACGAGTTTTCTGCATTCTGTCGAATCCGGCGATTTGCGGCGCAGCCGGCTCAGGTTATTGAGATGCTGGGACTTTCACCTCGGACGCGGTTTTAAATTCTCTGATTTGGTAGAGTGAGGGATGGAGCGCCGCTGAACACCCTCGCCTCATTCGTCCTCCCTTCCGCACCGCCTAGCTGCCACGTGGCAGTTGGGGCAAACGCCGTCCCCTACTCAGAGAGAAGATCTATTTGGTGAATTTGGAAGAGTTCGGATGGAACAGCTTTTTCCGGGACCAAGGTGCGGATGGAGTTTGCGGGCGGGTCGCCTCCTCGAACCATGGACTCTATCTGGTCTGGACGGAAGCTGGCGAAGTAGAGGCCAGCGTCAGTGGCATTCTGCGCAAGGCATCCGGGCTGTGGCCCGCCGTGGGCGACTGGGTCGTTCTGCGGGAAGACACCCACGCCATCGTCAAAGTACTGACTCGACAGACCAAACTCAGCCGCAAGCAGCCCGAGCGGGAAGTGCGCGAGCAGGTGTTGGCGGCCAATATCGACGTTCTGTTCATTGTCAGCGGGTTGGATCGCGACTACAACGAGCGCCGCATTGAGCGTTATCTGGTCATGGCGAAGGAAAGCGGAGCGCGGCCCGTGGTGTTGCTCAACAAGGCGGATCTGGCGCCGGAACTCGGCCTCGATCTGGCGGACGTCGTCAACCGCGTCCGCCAGATGTCACCCGGTATGACGGTACTACCCCTGAGTGCGCTGTCGGAGCATGGCCTGGATGCCTTGCCCGCCGAGCTCAAGCCGGGCCAGACCGCCGCTTTGATTGGGTCGTCCGGAGTGGGCAAGTCCACCATTCTCAATCGGTTGCTCGGCGATGAGCGTCAGCGGACAACCCCCGTGCGCGCCGCCGATAGCCGCGGACGCCACACGACCGTGGGGCGGCAGATCTTCCTGATGCCGGAGGGCTGGCTGCTGATGGATATGCCCGGCCTGCGCGAGATCCAGCTTTGGACCACCGCTGAGCAAGTGGAAGACAGCTTCGACGACATCCAGCAACTGGCCGAAGCTTGCCGCTTCCGCGACTGCAAGCATCTGGCCGAACCGGGATGCGCTGTAGTGGCCGCAGGAATTGCGCCGGGACGGCTGGCAAACTACATGAAGATGGTCCGCGAAGTGACCACGCTGGACGCCAGAACCGCGCTGCGCTCTACCCCCAAGGTCTTTGTAAAAGGCAAAGCGAGCGGAAAGTCCGCCCGTGGTCATGCGAAGGACGAGGATTGAACTGCGCTTTGGACACCTGCTGAAAACAAAAGCTCAGCCTCGAACAGCCGGGGTCTCGAATAAGGGTAGACTGGTAGCGTTTTGAAGGAGATCGATCCATGCGCCCGTCCGAGGCCCTAAATCAGCATCGGGAGACGATTCGCCAACTTGTGTTGGATGCGGGCATGGCCAACCCGCGCGTCTTTGGGTCTGTGCTTCGTGGAGAAGACGGCTTGGACAGCGACTTGGATATTCTTGTCGATCCCGCGCCAAAGACCAGCCTCCTCGACTTGGCCGGATTGCAGGTCAGAATCGAGGCGCGCACCGGAGTCAAAGTGGATTTGCTGACGCTGGAAAGCCTTCCGACGAAGTTCCGCCAAAAGACTCTGGATGAAGCGCAGCCTGTATGAGCCGCCACCCGGAACGTGCACAGGATTTCTCGAACACATACTGGGCGCTCTTGAACGCATTCAGGAATACACCTCTGGCAGTTCAGAGGCGGCCTTCATGGCTGACAGGATGCTGCAGGATGCGGTCCTGAGGAACCTCGGCATCATCGGAGAAGCAGCACGCCGAGTTCTTGCCGACGCGCCTGAATATGCAGCCAGCCATCCCGAAATCCCGTTTACATAGATCAACGCGACGCGCAACCGGATCATCCACGCCTATGAAGAAGTGGATCTGAGGATCGTCTGGAATCTCATTCAGTTCGACGGAACCGAACTTCAGCCCGCGATCATCGCAGCGTTGCAACAGTTTGGAGCGAAATAGCGCGTTCGAGACTTTGACACCGTCCCCTCAAGATCGGCTCGTGCGGTCGGCAAATCCCTATCTGCGATACACTCAACAAGGCAGGAGGACCGGGCGGTCGCTGCCGAAGGGTCAGGAGCAATCCTGGGTTCTTCGGGGGAGGAAAGTCCGAACTCCGCAGGGCAGTGTGCCGGATAACGTCCGGGACGTGGGCTTCAAGGCCCATGGACGGCCAGTGCCACAGAAAAGATACCGCCTCGGCTACCCCAGGGCTTTCGGGTCATGGGCCACCCTGGAGCAGCTTGCTGCCTCAGCGCCGGGGTAAGGGTGAAAAGGTGCGGTAAGAGCGCACCGCTCCGGCTGTAAAGTCGGAGGCAGGGTAAACCCCACACGGAGCAAGACCAAATAGGGAGGGAAGCGCCTGCTCGAGCCAGGCAGCGCTGCGTATCTGCTCGATACGTTCAGGCGGCTCATTTCATCGGGTTGCGCTCTCTCAGGCCGCTCGATGCAATCGCCGAAACCTCCGGGTAGGTCGCTGATGAACGTCCGCGGCGACGCGGCGTCTAGACGAATGACCGCACACGACAGAATTCGGCTTACAGGATCCTCCTGCCGAATAACAGAAGCAAACAAGTCAGCCCCAACCGGGGAGATTCCGGTTGGGGCTGTCCATTTTGGGGCTCAGCCTCAACAATCCTCCGAAGTTTTCGCCTTTCGACTATTTTGTGCCGATGAGACGACTTGAGGATGAAGAATATGCAGTGGTCGATCAAGCAAAAGCTCTTCCTCGGTTTCGGGTTTGCAGCCTTCTTGTTAACGGGCCTTGTCAGTGGGGCACGTTGGGCGCAAGGGCGGGCGGTCGCGACCGAGCGTGAAATTACTAGCACGATGGGAATGCTAAAGGATCTGGAGCATTTAATTGGATATATCCATGCCGTTACGTCCGCGCAACGGTCCTATCTGATCTCTGGGAATGAGGCCGCGGTCGCGGGGATTCCCGCGTTGCGTCTGGACTCCAACACCACGGTGGAGCGCATTTCCGCTGCCATTAGCGGCGATGCTGAGCAAAGCGCGCACCTTGCCGCCTATCAGGCCGCCATTCTACAGCGTCGCGCCTTCGTCAACGCACTCATCGCGGCGCGCAAGAATCAGGGATTCGATGCCGCCAAGCAACTGTTCGAGACCGGAAGGGACGATCAGCTCCTGGCGGCGATTGTGGTTGAATTCGATGCCATGAGAGCGGGGGCGAGCGCCCGTTTGAGCGCGCAGCAAGAGGCTAACCTTGCTCTGCAGCGGAAGCTCGCCTGGTTCGAAGGGCTCTCCGTTTTGGTAGCCCTGGTGCTGTTGGTCGCCATCGCCCTGACCCTTACTCACTCGATTCGGCGCAACGTGCAGATTGCAATCCAATTGGTCGGAGCCATGGCCGAGAAGGATCTCTCCCAGGCCGATGGGGAACCGGCCACCAACGATGAGCTTGCTACCGCTATTCTGGCGATCAACAGAATGAAGCAATCCATGGCAACCGCCCTGGGCGATGTCGCAAGGTCCACGGCGCAGGTGGCATCTGCTGGTTCGGAAATTGACTCCAGCGCGCAGCAAATGGCGGCTACCGTGCAGGAGGAAAAGAGCGATGTGGAACATTTTGCCTCCTCGCTGGCAGAGATGAATGCGACCGTCAGGGAAGTCGCCGAACACGCCGAGCGCGCTTCGTTTGCGGCCAATGACGCTGTCTCCAGCGCCACCGCCGGACGCGATGTGGTCCTCCATGCTCAGCAGGCGATAAACCGTATCCACGATTCCGTCACCGCCGCCGCCGGAGACATCACAATTCTGGGTAAGGACACACAGAGCATCGGCGAAGTGGTTCGAATCATTCAGGAGATTGCCGGACAGACCAACCTTTTGGCCCTCAACGCCGCCATCGAGGCGGCACGCGCCGGCGAACAGGGCAGGGGATTTGCAGTGGTCGCCCAGGAAGTGCGTGTTCTGGCCGAACGCACGGCAAATTTCACCAAAGAGATTGCGTCGAAGATCGACTCTGTGCAGCAGGGGGCGGCACGCGCCGTCGAATCGATGCAACAGGGCGAGAATGTGGTCAACCAAGGCGTCAGCCAGTTCAATCAGGTGAGCGAGTCCCTGGATGCGATCCTGCTGAAAATCGAGACCGCACAGCAAGGGATCACCATGATCGCTACGGCTGCTTCCCAACAGTCCGCGGCCACCGAGGGGCTGACCGAAAGCATTCACCGCATCTCCTCGAAGGTCAATCGGACGGCAACAGAAGTGGACCAGACCTCTGCGGCCTGCGCCGAGCTTGCCCAACTTGCCTCCCATTTGCAATTGGTGGTGGACGGCTTCCGACTTCCCGCCGCATCGAGGGCGGGATCCAAGGTCAAGCCTCGCACCTGAGGGGAAGGGTCACACCCTTCGGGCGAACCTGGCGACAGGATCGTAGGGCCTATCGGCGTCGGTCAAGACGCTCGGCGCAGCATCTCTTCATTGTGGAGCTATACGATGAAGAGATGCTGCGAGTGAAACTGTTAGAAACCGGCGCACGTGCCCCGGTCGTTGCCCATCCCGGTGAGGACCTGGGCTATGACGTCTTTTGTCTGGATGGCGCCTCGATCCCACCCCTTACCACCGTCCGCTTGCGCACCGGAATTGCCGTCGAGGCTCGCCATCCGCAAACCGGCGGCCCGCTCGGGCTGTTGATCCGGGACCGCTCGTCGATGGCAGCAAAGGGATTGGCTACCACCGGAGGGGTCATCGATGCCGGCTACCGCGGCGAGATTCTCGTGCTGATGACCAACCTCGGCGCCGCAACCATCGAGATCCAGGCCGGAGAAAAGATCGCCCAAATGGTCCCGGTGCCGGTGTTGACAGGTCCAGTCGAAGAAGTGGATAACTTGGAAGACTCCGCTCGCGCGGAAAAGGGTTTCGGGAGTTCGGGGCGATAGATTCCGGAATGCCATCCGTCGATCGGATTCAACCGCGGGTTCCTCGAGATCGGCGGATTCTGCGTTCTGGGCCGCGCTTTCTGGAACTGCCCAACTTCCTCTTGCGTATACCTTTTGAGCAGGATTCCCCGGTGTGGGGCATGCTGGTCGCTGATGCGCGGCCAGATCGCCTTCTGATCCGTCAATGAATTCAGCGGAGTTTGCGTACACTTGGCGAGCAGGGAACTGGCAGACCGCGTTCCTCCCGAATTCATCTCGGATTTTTGTTTCAGGCCTCTATTTCAAGGATCGCTTCCGCGTTAGCCTCTTTGAAAGGGCAAAAAGGAAAGCAGGACCATGCAATTCAGTGAGGCCTTCAAACTCGCGCTGCAGTCCCTCTGGGGCAACAAGATGCGCTCCATTCTCACGCTCATCGGAGTGGTGATGGCAGTAGCTGCGGTCATTATGGTCATCACCCTGGTCAACGGAGCCAACTGGTACGTCAGCAACAAGCTCACCGGATACGGTGCCGATGTTTTCACCATCAATCGTTCCGGCCTCATATTCAACGCCGATGAATACTTCAAGTATCAGAAACGCAAAATCATCCGCATGGAAGATTACCAGGCGATCCGCGAGAACTGCAGCGCCTGCAAGGATGTGGGCGCGCTGCTGAGCCGCTCCTCGAATGTCGTCGCCAATGGCCACTCCAGCAACAACACCGGCCTGCGCGGCTATACCTGGACGATGCTGGGCCTGAACAACGTCGATATTGTGCTGGGCCGGGCCTTTACCCAGGCGGACGAGGATAATGGAACCCACAATGCCATTATTGGCTACGACATTGTGGACAACTTGCTCGGGGAAGGCGATCCGATCGGAAAAGAGATCCACGTCGATGGCATGCCCTACACGGTCATCGGTGTCGGAGACCGCCAGGGAAAAACGCTGGGACAGTCCCAGGACAACTGGGTCGCCATACCCATCACCACCTACCAGCAGACCTATGGCTATAACGACTCGGTCACGGTTTATGCCCGCGCCAACGGCGATGCCGCGGTGATGGAGCGCGCCAAGGACGAGGTTCGCGTGCTCATGCGCACCCGGCGCCATAACGCACCGGGCGCAGAGGACGATTTTGAGTTGCAGACCAACGACACTTTCCTCGACATCTGGAAGCAGTTCAGCGGCATGTTCACTTCGGTCGTTATAGGGCTGGCGTCCATTTCCCTGGTGGTTGGCGGCGTGGTCATCATGAACATCATGCTTGTTTCCGTCACCGAGCGTACCCGTGAAATTGGCGTGCGCAAGGCTTTGGGCGCGCGGCAAAGGGACGTGCTGATTCAGTTCCTGATCGAAAGCACGACCTTGGCACTGGTGGGCGGTGCGATCGGAGTGCTCATGGGCGTCGGCGCCGGCAAGGCCATCACCCTGATCAGCGGCTGGCCGGCAACGGTTCCCGTGTGGGCGATCTTCCTGGGGTTGGGGATGGCTGGGAGTGTGGGAATCTTTTTTGGTGTTTACCCGGCGAGCAAAGCTGCAAAGCTGGACCCTGTCGTGGCCCTTCGGGCTGAACTGTAAGTTGCAGCGAGAGGCTGGCGGCATGCCGCCAGTGACCAGGAGTTCCATTTATGGCACAGGGACAGACACGCGAATCCATCAAGATGGCCCTCGCCACTTTGCGGGCGAATAAGCTGCGCAGCGGGCTGACCGTTCTAGGAATCGTCATCGGCGTGACCACGGTGATCACCATCTCGTCCGTCATCAATGGCGTGAACAACAGGGTCCAGGACTGGGTCAATTCGCTGGGCTCGAATGTCATCTGGGTCTTTCACATGCCGGTTATGGGCGTGCGACCCACCACCGAGCAACTGACCCGCAAGAAGCTGACCCTCGACGACGTCAATGCCTTGCGCACGCTGCCCCACGTGCTGGCAGCCGATGGCGGCTACCAGTATGTAAAGTCTCAATTCCGCGTGGGAGACGTCGCAGTCAAGTACAACGGCAAGAAGATTGCCGGAACGATTCTCCAGGGTGCCACCTCGCAGGTATCGCTGGTGAACGATCTGACTCTACTGCAGGGACGGGTCTATACCGACGACGAGGACCAGCGCGCCATGCACGTCGTGGTGCTGGGCCACGATACCTGGGAGGGCTTGTTTGGGGCCGAATCGGCAGTGGGCAAGGAAGTGAGTATCGAGAGCGGGCTGTATACCGTGATCGGCGTACTCGACAAGCAGAAACAGCCCTTTGGCGGCGGCAAGAATCCCAACGACAATGTGGTGGATTTCCCCATGGGTACCTTCCACAACCTCCATCCCGAAGTGAAGGATCTGTGGGTGAGCCTCAAGTATGACGACCCCAAAAACAAGGCGCTGGTGCAGGAAGAGATTCGAGAGATGCTGCGCATCCGACGCAAGGTGCCCGTGCAGAAGGAAGATAATTTCGAGATCTTTGGCCCCGATTCCATCGCCAAGCTATGGGGCCAACTGACCGGCGGCCTCGTGATCTTCATGATCGCCGTCTCAAGCGTGGGGTTGATGGTGGGAGGCGTGGGCGTGATGAACATCATGCTGGTTTCGGTGACCGAGCGCACCCGTGAAATCGGCATCCGCAAGGCCATAGGCGCCAGCCGAAACACCATCCTGACCCAGTTCACGACAGAGGCCATTACGTTATGCGCAGTGGGCGGGATGGTGGGAGTCGCCTTGGGCGCGGTTCTGACTTGGATCATTTACTTCTTGCCGCTGGGATTACCGGCAACGCTTTCAACCTTGTGGGTGCTGGTTGGCTTTGGTGTCTCCTGCGCCATCGGCCTGCTTTTCGGTATTTATCCCGCCTGGAAAGCCGCCAATCTCGATCCCATCGAGGCCCTGCGATACGAGTAGGGCCTGTCGATCCTGCCCGCAAGAAGCGCTCCGTGCCCCATCCATTCCGCGTTTTCTGCGGAATGGGTGGGAAGCCGACCACACTTTCCAAGGCCGATTCCCAACCACCTGCGCCTCGCCCTTTACACTTAGCCTTGGCATGGCTCATCTTCTCGCCCAATCGATCGCGGTGCTGACCACCCTTCTGGCAATCGCCGGAATCGGATACTTTCTTGCTGCCATTTTCGCTGCCCAACGCTTTCTTGCCCTGCGGCGCTCGCCTTCTCCGCCCTTCGCGCCGGGGGTCACGATCCTCAAGTCCCTCAAGGGCTTGGACCCGGGCATGATCGAGGCCTTTCGCGGGCATTGCCGCCAGGAGTACGACGGCGACTACGAATTGCTCTTCGGCGTGTCGACTGCCGACGATCCGGCCGCAGCCGTAGTTCGCCATTTGCAGGACGAGTTCCCCGACACGAAGATCCGGCTGGTGGTTTGCCCCCAGCGACTGGGCACCAACGGCAAGGTCAGCACGCTGATCCAGCTGTTGCCCCATGTACATCACGATTTCCTGCTGATCAACGACTCGGATATTTCCGTCTCTTCGCACTATCTGAGCAGGGTGATGGCATGTTTCGCTTCTCCCTCTGCGCAGCGGAAGGACGCACAAAAGGAAGTCGGCCTGGTAACGACGCTTTATCGCGGCAAGGCGAATGAAACCTTGGCTTCCCGCTTTGAGGCTCTGGGAATTGCAACCGATTTTCAGTCGGGTGTCTTGCTCGACAAGTTGATCGCCGGCGGATTGAGTTATGGCCTGGGCGCAACCCTGGCTGTTCGCCGCGAGGCACTGCAGAAGATCGGCGGACTGGAAGTTCTTGTGGACCTGCTTGCCGATGACTATGAGCTCGGCTCTCGCGTTGCTAAAGCCGGGTACCGGGTGGAGTTGAGCACCGAAGTCGTAGAGACAGAAGTGCCTGCCTACACTTGGCGTGGTTTTGTCGAACACCAGCTGCGTTGGGCGCGCACGGTGCGCGACGCCAGCCCTGGAGGTTATGTTGGCCTGCTTTTTACCCACGGCTTCGTTCTGGCTTTGTTGAATGCGTTCACCAGTGGATTCAGCCCACTGAGTTTGTGGTTGCTGGGGATGAGCTTCTTTCTCCGTCTCGCACTCGCCATGACAGTGGGTGGCCAAGTCCTCGGAGATCACCAGGTTCTGCCTGGCCTCCTTTTGCTCCCTTTGCGCGACCTTGTGGCTGCCGGTGTGTGGGTGGCGGGTTTCGCAGGAAACGCTATCGTGTGGCGCGGGGAGCGGTTCCTGCTGAAAGATGGAAAGCTATTGAGCCAGGAGCGCCGATAAGCCCCATACCTTCTGACGGTTCCCACTGTCGCGGGCTTGACCTTTGTTAATTTCGGCACAGTTCTCCTTGGAAATGGAACGTTTTCCAATTGGGAGCGTATGATTCTTCGTGGCTCCCTAAACCCCTCCACACAGGGACAGGAGCCGTGAAGAGAGTCTTAAAATGGAAGTTCTGCCGCCTCCTGAGAGGGTCCGGCTTCGCGTAGAGTATCCGGAAGATATTGCCGCTCAAGACCAATCACCGCAAGGGGAAAGCGATCCTGCGTGCGCCTTCCCGGTTTATAATCTCCGCCTCGGCTATGACACCTCGGATCGCTATTACGCCGACGCAGCGCGGTTTACAGATCTGCTGCTGGACGAAATCGAGATGCGTGCGGGTGTGTTGTTGGACCGCTATCGGCGTCACCTACAAGAATTCCTGCGAGAGAATCCCCGCAGCCGGGGAGAATACGCACTTGATCTGCTGGTTCTTGGCATGGCGTTCCGGCGTTATCTGGACACGGCCCTGTCCTCGCCAGGATGGGCTGTCGAACTGACGCGCGAGTTCCTCTGGTTGCGGCGCAGGTCGCCGGCGCTCAAGCCATTCGCCGATTTTTCCAGGGCTGTCCTCAACTCCGTGTTTCTCGCCCCAAGGGCCAACCCCGCGAAGGAAGCCACGCCTGCATCGCTGGACCAATTGCCGCGCCTCATTGAGTGGCTTTCGGCTTCTGGAGAGTTTACGCAGGAGGCCATGCGCCTGAACAACTGGCGGAGTTGCCTGGCAACCCTGCCCCATGCAGAGGCTGCGCGGTGGTTCCAGGAATGCCTGGAGCTCTTCGACTGGTTCGAGCGCGAGTCGAAAGCCGCTCTCGGCGCCTATACTCGGGGAGTTCGCCGGTTTCTTGACCGCGATGCTCCTCGTCATCGCTGGCGCGAGGATCGTATCTTATGCCACCGGGAAGCGGTTGAATACCACCTTGCCATGGTCGGAGCCGAGATCATGAACCGCGGAATGAGAGGTCAATTTCTGCGCACTCCGCGGCGAATCGTCCTGGTGCCCGTCTGCATGAGGGTGGAGGATGCGACCAAGTGTCACGCACGGGTAATCGGTTTCGATCTGTCCTGCACGGGCTGCAGCTCCGAGTGCAATGTCAACCGCGTTACCCATCGCATGAGGGCCTTGGGAGCCACCGTCTACCTGGTTCCTCACTCTTCCGGTTTTAGCCAATGGCTCGCGCGCTGGCAGGGGAATACGGAGGTTGGGGTCACCGCGGTTGCCTGTCTAGCGAATGTCTTATCCGGCGGATACGAGATGCGGACCCGTCGGATCGCCTCCCAGTGCGTGATTCTGGACCACCCCGGCTGTCAGAAGCACTGGTGCAGGGAAGCGATCCCTACCGACCTGAATGAAGCGCAACTAGTGCAAATCGTCTCCAAGGGCACCGGGAGCTGATCCCAACCCCTGAGCAAAGGCAATGAGTTGGCCTCCTGATGAGAACCTGTGCGTGAATCGGTAGCGCTGGCCTCCCGGCCGGCTGTCGTGCGGGTCCCCTGACCCGAGCGTTGCTCCTTGCGGCGAGGACGCTGCCAAGACAGCCAGCCGGGAGACCGCCCCAATCGATGCTCAACTTACGGATTAAACCCGGGGCTTCTTCAGCTGACGGACGGAATCGGGGGAACGGAAGCCGGATCGAGGCCTTCAATGCAGGCGCAATCGATCTTCAGGCAGACTCCCAACTCGTTGAAGCCTCTGTCCCAGCGCGGGCGAATCTCCTTGGTCTGCGCCGTCAACGCGTAGGCTGATGTTCGCAAAATCTCATACCAGATGTTTTGCGCCTGCCAAAGATTCAGATCGAACGGCAACTCCGTCAAAGTCCGCGCTAGGTGCAGCGCTCGATCCAGCATCTCCGGCGAGCCGGACGACATCTGCAACTCGACCATGATGCGCTTCATGCGCTGATCTGCGATGTAAGAGAGGATCGGAGTGTCGAGCGGAACCTGATCTGCCTTTGCCAGGGAAAGAAATGAGCGCAGTTGGCCTTGATCCACCGGGTCCGCCTCCAGGGCGTGGCGAAGCCCGGCATTCACGGCGAAGCCCGCCGCAAGCGTAAGCGCCGGCGGCTTGGGCAGTCCGGCCTGCGCAAGATAGTGAAGCAGGCTGGCGTGATCTTCGTAGATCGTCGTCAGCGAGTTCTCAATATCCCACAAAGTCGAATTCAAAATCAGCTGGATGATGCGCCGTTGCTCATCGGTAAAGAGCGAGGTCAGCGAATAGTCCACGTGACCATAGAAGCGGTCGAGCAGGCGTATCACCTCCGGGAAGTCGGCGCGCTGAACATGCTCAGCGGCTTGTTTGCTGAAGGCCTCGAACTCCGCGTCATCGCCCGGCGCGTAGACCTTGACCGCTGCGGTGATGTTCTGGTCGCCGAAATGCAATACCGCGAAGGAGAAGCTCTGCTGCTTGCCGGTGATGGCGGCCACGATCTTGGCACGGCCCAACGCCAGCCGGCCGCGACCCGAGGTAAAGACCTCATAGGAATTGCGCCACACCCGGAAACAGAAAAGATCGGTTTCTTCGGCATACGACGAGAAGATGGAGCTGATCGCATAGTGCGCGGCCACTTCCGCAAGTCCCAGCTGTTTCGTATTGACCTGCATCCGATAGAGGTCGGCTCCGTTGCCTGCCTTGGGATCATTAGATTGGGCCATGGCTAGTTGACCCAAAAAAACAGGCTCCAGATCTGCCGCCTCCTCGCCGAAAACCTCCTGCGCCAATTGCAGGACTCGGGCGGCGTATGCGATCACCTGAACGGTTTCGATTCCTGAAATGTCATCGAAGAACCACCCGCAACTGGTGTACATCAACTGCGTATGGCGCTGCATCTCCATCAATTCCAGAGCCCGAATCCGCTCCGGGACCGTGAACGGCTTAAGTTGGAATTTGCGCAGGAACCGCTCCACCGCCTGCGGGCTGTGATCGAGCATGGCCTCGATATAGCCGTCGCGAGCCGCCCAGACATCTTTGAAGAGCAATGCCCCCACAGACTCCGTCAATGGAACAAGCGCATCGCGCAAGTCGTCCAGGGCGTCACGCAGCGGCTTCCTCCACTCCTGGTTCCAGCCCGGATGCCCCCCATTGCAGCCGCAGTCGGAACGCCAGCGCTCCACTCCGTGCGCGCAGCTCCAGGATGTATCTTCGATGATCTCGCACTCGAATTGAGGGGGGAACATGTCAAGGTAGCTTCCATAATTGGCCAGCTTGACCGTCTTGTCTTCTTCCAGCAGCCGCAGCGCGTAGGCAAGCGCCATCTCGCCGTGGCGATGGTGGTGTCCGTAGGATTCGCCATCGGTGGCGACATGGACGAGTTGCGGCTCCGCATTGTTGTGAAAGCTTGACTTGAGGCGGTTGGCGAAGTTTTCACCGGAGTTCAGCAGACCTTCAAACGCGATCGCGCGCGACGTCGGGCCGTCATAAAAGAAGATCGCGATCGACGCCCCGGACTTGAAGTGCATTCGATAGGGGCGCGTTGTATCAACGGTCGCACCGAGCGTGTCCAGCCAGGACGCACCTTCTTCGAGCCGTCGGATGCGCTTGCATTGATGGGGAGCAAGCAGGGTGAACTGGATGCCCTCCTGCGCCAACAGCTCCAGAGATTCGCTGTCCACCGCGGTTTCGGCCAGCCACATACCTTCCGGCGCGACGCCGTAGTGATGCTTGTAGTCGGCTATGCCCCAGCGGATTTGCGTCAGCTTGTCACGCGTGCTGGCCAGGGGCAGAATGATGTGGTTGTACACCTGAGCCATTGCGGAGCTGTGTCCGCGGAACATCTTTCGGCTGCGCCGTTCGCCGTCAAGCACCATGCGATAGGTGCGGGGCGCGTTTTCCATCAACCAACTCAGAAGCGTGGGCCCAATGTTGAAACTAATGCGGGCATAGTTGTTGACGATGCGCGTAATAAGGTTCTTGTTGTTGACAATGCGCGCCGCGCCGTTGGTGGCATAGCACTCGGCGCAGATACGCTCGTTCCAGTCGTGATAAGGCGCGGCGGAGTCCTGGGTCTCGACCGTCTCCAGCCAGGGATTCTCCCTCGGAGGCTGATAAAAGTGACCATGAATGCAAATGAATCGTTGGATGACGGCCATTGATCTTCCTATCCCACGCCGGCTAGGGAATCGCGGATCCGGCGATACTTGCCTATTGTAGGCTGGTTCGTGCCGTTGCAGATTCCCCTTACCTGCAAACTCAGGGTAATCGCATGAATCCAAATTGCTACCCAGAGTGGCTCATCGTTGACTTGAGGGATGCAGGTTTCGCTCGCGCTGGAGGCGCAGGGCGGGTTGGACGCGCTTCAGCGTGTGGAGGTTGGCAAGCAATTGCCCGTCAGCCCCATAAGGGCAGCGCAAACGGCGATTCGGTCTGAGGATAACGTTCACGCGATTCCCAGACCCCTCCGCCAGCTTGCCAACTCGCCAACGCACGTAGCGCGCGAACCCGCCAGGTCTCTGACCGATTGAAGTCTTGGCCTTCTGAGCGCCCCGTCCGTTGAAACGTGAATTCGCCCTCAAGCCTCTGAGTGCAACCTACGCGGGGCGACGCAAAACGGCGAGTCAATCATCAAAGGAACGTTCATCCGAATGCCCTGCCTGCAAACCCGAATAGCCGATGCGACGCGAGTCCCAGTATCGGGGTTTCTCGATCAGGTCTCTTCGAAGAGTTGTGGGGACAACTCCCTGCGACGAGGTTAGCAGCGCCAACCCGCTCTGAATCGCCCCTACTCTGCGCTGGAGCGTCCCGATGGGACCGTCGCTTTGGCGAGATCGCAGGCTCTCCATAGATACCAGGAAGCCACTGAGCGGAAAGGGGCCCAGCGCTTTCCTCGTTTGTGCATCACGTCCGGCTTGGGCAAATCTTCTGCCGCGAGGGGGCGGGTCTTGGGAATGCGCTGGAAGGTCAGGGCAAACCCTTTGCGCACACCGTAGTCCGTGACCGGGTAGACATCCGGACGGCCCAGGCGGAAGATGAGCAGCATCTCCACGGTCCAGGGGCCAATTCCGCGCACTGCGGTCAGGCGTTCGATAATCTCCGCGTCAGTCATTTTGCCAATCGCCGCGTGGGTGGGGACGGTGCCATCCATGGTACGAGCGGCCAAATCCTTCAGGGACTTGATCTTGTTGAAGGAGACCCCAGCCGCGCGCAGGATTTCGTCCGGAGCATCGGCAAGCAACTGCGGCGCGGGATCTCCGCCAAAGTGCTCGCGCACTCGGCGATGAATCGCGGCTGCGGCTTTGCCATGCAGCTGCTGGTAGAGGATCGACTCCAGCAGGGACTCGAAGGGAGAGGCGTTGGCGTCGAGCTTCAGCGTGAACTCCCCTGCACGGTCGATCAAGGCGCCCAATTTCGTGTCTTTGGCCTTCAGATACTGGAGAGCTTCGGCAGAATCAAACGGCAATTTTCGGCTGCGGCCATCGTGGATCATAGGCGAACAGTGTATCGCGCCAGAACGAACCCTGACAGACGTTTGTCTCGGTTGCAGGCCAATCGCATAAACCTAAAAACACCAGTTGCTTGTGGGTTGAGGCGTTCTACACGCCAAAACGTTGTCGTCCTGAGCGAGCGAAGCGAGTCGAAAGCCTGCCCTGAGCGAAGCCGAAGGGGACCTGCATTTTCGTGGGTTTCAGGGTCACCTTTTCGGTGATTTCCCAAATGCGATAAAGCGCGCGTCCAACTTGCAGTTTTCAACAATTTCATCAAACTTACTGCCGGATGAAGGATAAATCCAATCTGTTGACCTGAGTGGTTGCGTTTTCGGTCGCGCCGGAGGCGCAGCGATGGTTAGCCCCGCGCATCAGCGAGACGAAGGTGGCCAACAAGCGACAGTCAGCCCCGGAGAGGTGCGGCGCAAATCTGCGATTCCATCATCAAGAGAACGTTCATGCGATTGCCCCGCCTCTCGGTTGAGATTCTGTCCACGCAGCGCCAATCCTTAGTACCATCAGAACGGAAGTAATCAGGAGAGCGCAAAACCATGAAAATGAGGCCAGGGACACAGACGGGATTCCTGCTCTGCGGAAAAGAATGGACGGACGGGGAGACTCTCGAGGTCCGCTCGCCGTGGGACCAGGGGATGGTAGGACGAGTCACGGTCGCGACCCGCGCCGATGCGCGCCAGGCTGTGCACCATGCCGCGGCCAGCATGAGACGGACTCGCGCCTTGCCCCGTTGGAAGCGCCGCGAGATTCTGGAAGATGTGGCGGCCGCGCTCTTGGCGCAAAAGGAGCGCTTTGCCCAACTGATCGTCGCCGAGGCTGGCAAGCCGATTCGTTTGGCGCGCACCGAGGTGGACCGCTCCGTGCTCACATTCAAAACCGCTGCCGAAGAAGCCGCCCGGTTGGGCGGAGAGAGTATTCCTCTGGACTTGACCGAAGGGAATGAAGAACGCTGGGGACTCGTGCAGCGCTTCCCGGTTGGACCGGTTCTGGCGATCACGCCTTTCAATTTTCCTCTCAACCTGGTTGCACACAAGGTTGCTCCTGCCATCGCCGCCGGCTGCCCCATCCTCTTGAAGCCCTCGCCGCAGACCCCCTTCACCGCCCTTGCCCTGGGCGAAGTGATTCTCAAAGCCGGGTGGCACGAAGAGGCGTTGGCCGTTCTGCCGCTCAGCAATACGGACACGGCTTGGCTGGCTGAAAAGGAAGATCGCCTCAAGTTGGTCAGTTTCACTGGCTCAGCCAAGGTGGGCTGGGAGCTGAAGTCGCATTCGGGCCGCAAGCGCGTGCTCCTGGAGCTGGGAGGCAACGCGGCGATGATCCTGCATGGGGACTGGCCCGACCTGGACGAGGCCGCGCAACGCACGGTATTTGGCGCTTTCAATTTTGCCGGACAATCTTGCGTGAGCGTGCAACGCGTCTTCGTGGAGCGCGGCATCTTTCAACCCTTTTTGCAGAAGGTCGTCGAGCTCAGCGGCAAGCTGTCGGTTGGCAATCCTTCCGATGAGGCCACCGAAGTTGGGCCCATGGTTCGCCCCTCTGAGGCGAAGCGCATCGAAGCCTGGATCAAGGAAGCCATCGATGGCGGGGCAAAGCTGGTGGCGGGTGGGGAGCGCAAGGGATCCGTCTTCTCTCCGACAATTCTGACCGACACCAAGCCGGGTATGAAGATTCGGGATGAAGAGGCCTTCGGACCTGTCTTGATCGTCGAGCCTTACGAGGACTTCGAGCAGGCCCTGGCCGATGTCAATCATTCCCGCTTTGGCCTGCAGGCTGGCCTGATGACCCTCGACGCAGGCCGAATCATGACCGCCTTCCGCGAACTTGAGGTGGGCGCTCTGATTGTGGGAGACACGCCGAACTGGCGGCTGGACCCCATGCCTTACGGCGGCGTCAAGGATTCCGGACTGGGAAGAGAGGGCATCCGCTCGGCGATCGAAGAGATGACAGAGCCAAGGATGATGGTCATGACGCCGCTCCATTAGGCTTCGATCAAACCCGACAGAGAGGGCAGACTCAACGGGTCTGTACTTTTTTCTGTCTTTGGGATGCCGGGGAATCTGACGAACTCACAAGCCAAAGTCCGCGATTCCTGAGTGAGTCGGTCCTGGTCCGGTCAACCGAGGGCATCGCGGGAAAAAAAGCGCCCCTCGGCCGTTCTTGCCTGGATCGAGCCAAGTCTGACGAGCCGGAGGGGCGAGGAGCCGCAATCACAAGAAGATTGGTTGCCCATCAACAGCACTTTGCCGCAGATTTCTCCGCCCGTAGAGCCGTGCCGGAAACACATCTTCTGGACCGGAACCAACTATAGGGATTGCGCCCGCGATTCGGGAGGTTCTATCGGGTACCATTTCCTGTATCTTTCGGGAATTCCTGTTTTTATTGAGGTTTGGTTCTACCAATTCCCGTATGGACAAGCGAATCTTGGGGACGTATCATACGCATTATTGTTGGTTTGCTTCTTTGTTCGCGTTGCAAGAGCCGCTAAGGATCCTGAGCGCATCGCCGACTCCTCTGGAGTAGACTGCGTTGCAGGAACGAGTATTGTTCCACTGAATCGACACTCTTTCTGCCCCCTGTTGGCGGTCGTAGAGTGCCGGTCAGTAGATGGCGAACGTTGAGGCAAAACCGGCACAAGGAGCCGAAAATGGCCTTGGCGCCTCGTTCCGCGCCCGATAGTGTAGCCTCGTTTCTTGTTCCCGCCGCCGCAGAGGTACGGGAGCAGCTGGATCGCCTGCTCGTCCATCCGCTTTTTGCCAATAGCAAACGCTATCCCGCATTGCTTGCCTATACCGTAGACCAGACCTTGCTGGGGAATGCCTCTGAACTGAAAGAACGCAGTATTGGGATCGAGGTCTTTGGCCGGACTCCCAGCTATGACGCGAATGCCGATCCGGTCGTGCGCATCACTGCCGGTGAAGTGCGCAAGCGATTGACGCAGTATTACTACGACACCTCGCACGCCGGCGAACTGATTATCGAGTTGCCGGTCGGATCCTACGTTCCACTCTTCCGTGGGCAACCGGCCACGGCGGCTGAAGTTCAGGGTTTTCCCGAAGAGCCCTGCGGCGAGGCTCTGGTTCCGGAGCGATTCGAAGCACCCAATTCCGAAATGGTTTTGACGGATCAGGGAATTGCCTTCTCTGCCTTTCCCGCTTCTCCCGCTCGGCACACGCACGTCAGTTGGCTCGTTACTGCGGCTCTGATCATTCTGGCGCTCGTGGCCGGCCTGGGAACTGGCTTGCGCTTTCGCGAAACCGTCCCGGCTGCTCCGCCCAGTTCCATCGATCGCTTTTGGGCCCCGATTACTTCCGCTACCGGCACGGCCACATACTGCCTGGGTGAGCCCGCCAAGAACCTCGATATCGGGTCGATCAACTCGCTTGATTCCGTCCCGGGCAGAGACAATCCGGAGCCGCTCTACTTTCGACTCCACTACTCGGGGCACCTTTCCCTGGCGGATGTCATTACCCTCACTCGCACCGCCGCGGCCCTTGAGACCCGGCACAAAGTCTTTCGCATCATGCCCGCTTCAGAGGCCAGTTTCTCTCAACTGCGGGAAGGGCCAATCGTTCTGATCGGCGGTTTTGACAACCTATGGACGTTGCGCATTACCCAGAGCCTTCGCTTCGGCTTTGAATCCAAAGATGGAGTCGCTCTGATTGTGGATCGAAAAAGCCCCAAGCAGACCACTTGGGCGACCGCCTGGGATCTTCCTTATAAGAAACTCTCGCGCGATTACGCCATCGTGGCGCGGATCCACGACAGTACAACCGGGCAGCCCGTTGTGATCGCGGCGGGAATCTCCGAGGAGGGAACGGAGTCAGCTGGAGAGATCTTGTATAACCCCGTCTATCTCGATACGCTGCTCTCCAAGGCCCCCCAGAACTGGGAACAAATGAATATGGAAGCCGTCATTGAGACGCAGGTGATTGAAGGCCATCCTGGTCCTCCCAGTGTACTGGCGACCGAATTCTGGTAGAGAGAGCGATCCCGCTCCTCGCCCACTGTGTCGACGAGCGATCCTCGGCGCACCCCGACCTGCTGCTTCTCACCGATGCGGCAGGGGACAAGGATCAAAATCAAGAGGGGTTGCGGCGAAACACATTCGATTTGCAAAGGCCCATCAGGAACCGCTCAAGATGGTTCGGCACAAATCGAAACGGCCACAGTTAGGAATTTGTGAAGCCACCGGACTTGCAAGACATTCAGACCTATCCAGCGCTTCTCTATCTTCCATCCGATCCCGGGCGCCTGATTTTTGCCGCGACCTGGATGCCGATAGAATGCCCTGCATTTAGCCCTTGGCCTTCTGTGCCGCCCAACGCCTGCGCTGTGCATCCGCAATCCGCTTGCGCGCTTCAGGACTCAGGACACGCTCTTTCTTGGCCTTTACCACCTTGCCTGTCTTGGCCTTTGCTTTGGAAGCAACCGTCTTCTTGCTGGTGCGCTCGACGAGCTTGCTGGCCTTCGCTGCTGCCTTACCGGTGTTGGCCAAAAGCGCGCGAACGCGCGTCAGTTTCACAATCTCGGCTTCGATGAGAGAAAGAATGGATTCATTTGCCATAGTTTAGAGAATATCTGAAAACTTTGAGTATGCACAAAAAACCGGCGAGAGTCTCACTTATTGATCCGCCCCGTGATTACAGGCGCTCCATCCCCACCCTTTCCGCGTTTTCTGCGGAAAGGGTGGAAAGCCCATCACACTATTGAAGGGCCGGATCAATAAGTGAGACTCTCGCCCGCACGATTTCACCGATACTATGTCACTGACCGCTCGAAGTTGTACCAACGATGGGTGCCCCAGGTCTCGATTTTGAGACTTGAGAAGGCACGAGCCAATGGAACGGAATTATGCGGTCTGAGACCTATTCTGCTTTTCCGACCGCGTTTTCCTTATAGGCCTTTTGTAATACATAGAATGCGGCCTTCTTCTGTCCCTGGTCAGAGATAAGTCCCTTGCGATTGAACTCATCCTGAATGCCCACTAAAGGACGATTGGGGGAACGAAAATCCATCAGCACCCACGGGCTCATTCCCCGCAGCTGCGGAATGCGGTTCAACATTCCGAATTGATGACGATAGATGTTGGCTTGATATTCTTCTGTCCAGCGTTCCGTTGCATCCCCATGCAGGCCGGCCTTGGCGTCGCCACCAAATTCACTCACGATCAGCGGCTTTTGATAGTCGATGCGCCAATCGGTTACGTCTGCTGTCTCCGGATGCTGTTCGTACCAACCGATATATTCGTTGAATCCGATCACATCGAGCGCTTTGCCCAGCGGGTCATCAATCACCTTGGTATGTCCTTCGCCGCGCACCAGCAGGGCAGCGGTAATCAGCCTCGTGCCGTCCAACTCTCGAGCATGAGCTGCAAGAGCGCTGATAAACTTCGTACGCGCTTCGGTGTTAGGAGTTTCATTGGCCATGGACCAGAGGGCAATTGCAGCGTGATTGCGCGACGTTCCGATCTCTTCGTCAAGTTGACGCTGTGCTTTGTCGTAAACCTTCGGGTTGTCGAACTGCAACGCCCAATAAACAGGGTTCTCCGACCACACCAGCAATCCCATGCGATCGGCGGCGCGCAACATCGTCTCATCATGAGGATAATGAGCCAGGCGCACGAAGTTCGCTCCTAACTCCTTGGCCCAGCCCAGAAGCGTCGCAGCATCCTGGTCTGTATTTGCTCGCCCGGTACGATAGGGCGCTTCAGCATGGATACAGATTCCGTGCAGGAAAACCGGTTTGCCATTGAGAAGAATCTCGGTGCCGCGTGCTTCCACGGTGCGGAATCCAATCAGTTCGTGGATTACATCGGTCTCGGTCTGCAGGGTAACCTTATATAACTTGGGCGTTTCCGGAGACCAGCGTTCCAATCCCTTGACCGGCAGGTGAAGGACTGCTTTCTCATCCGCACCCAAGGTAACCGAGGCCTTGGCATTCAACTCGGGAATCTCCACCTGCACCTTCGTGCCCGGTTGGCCTCCAGCCACATGCACCCATCCCTCGATCGTCGAATCTTCCGTACGGCTCAGGTGCACATCGTATTGATCGATGAATGCGTCCGGCACTTCGAGCAACGAAACCGAACGCGTGAGACCGCCATAGTTCCACCAGTCAGTTTCCAGCGTAGGTACGTAGTCCTCGTGGCGCGTGTTATCCACCGCGGCAACCACAAAGTTATCTCCGGCGTGCACCACGGATGTTACCTCGCAGTTGAAACTGGTGTAACCACCCTCGTGCTCACAAACTTTTTTGCCGTTGACCCAAAACCACGACTTGTAATTGGCCGCGCCGATGTGCAGGAACACGTGTGTATGTTCCTTGGGTTGATAGGTGAAATCCCGCTCGTACCAGATAGGACCTTCATAGTAAAGAAGCGATTCCCGCTGTGTATTCCAGTCGCTGGGAACCTTCAGCTTGGGCGCTTTGGAGAAGTCGTACTCTGTCGGAGAAGTGTCGCCCGGCTTTGCCTTCTTATTCAGAAAGAAGCCATTGGCCTTCTCCTCGTGATGAAAGCTGAAGAGCCCGCTGAAATAGGGATCGACGATGGTCGCCCAATCGCCATTCAGGGATGTGGATGGCCGAACATCTGCGCCGGTGAGGATGATTGGCGCTGGGGAGGGGGCGGCCAGAGCGGTCGAAGCAAAACAAGATAGGCACGCAACCAAGACACGTCGGGCAGAAAAGAGCTTCATCGGTACTCACTTCCTTTGATGGAATTGGCAGCGTCTGGAGGATTCCAAACCTGTGTTCAGCCGTTTCACGGAAAGAGCTATTTTATCGTTTAGAGGTCTGACCTGTATATTTTCGTTCCCGTCCAACCGCCCAGCAGGCGCCAGAAAAAAGAGGACAGCCTGTCCGGCTGCCCCCTTCGATTACCTCGTTCCTATGAGCGTGAGCTAAGCTCCCAGATACATCACATGGACATAGGTACCAAGCCTGACGTTGTAAGCAAGGTACCAGCCGTCGTGATCAGGGTCATCATAGATCACGATGTCGTCGCGGTCCCACCACCACCCGTCGCAGAAAGCGATGTCCGCAGGCGCAACATTCCAGTACCATCCGTTAAACCAGAAGCGATTGGGACCACCGCCTCCCAGGTGCCACACGTGGCCGCGACCGAATCCTCCCGTAAAACGTCCATGCTCCCAGGGTTTGTCCAGGTGATAACGCACATCCCCGCGCCCTGTGTCATGGCCTACCCAATGGTTATTGTCCACATGAGGAACATTGGGGTGTCCCTCTTTATCGCTGTATTTTCGATCGGGTTGTGCTTGTTTGGGCGTGCCACGATAAACTTCTGGACCGCGTTCAGGCGGTTCGGGGCGCGCCTCCTCCCGATGCTGTGTGAAAGCCGGGACCGACAATGCAAGGAACGTTAACAACGCCAGTGGTGCAACTCTCATCAGAACCTCCTTCGAATCGCCGACAGATACAGAAGTTGGGCCTGGCCGACGACTTCCAACCATTTCTTTGGAATGCGCTTCTTCGGATTCAGGTTGTATTGGCGCGATCCGGTTCACCCGGTAACCAACTCACGGCAGGTATAGAGGAAGCAACCAGACCTCAAAACCAGCAAAGGGACAGGCCCCCTTTGGCCCATCCCCTTGCTGGTTCATTCGGTTGAAATGCCCGTTCTAGTGCCGTGACCGCATGATCCTGTACGACCGTTGGGTGCCCCTGGTCTCGATTTTGAGACCAGGGAAAGCACGAACCAGAGGTACAAAATTAGATTGTCAGAAACCTACCGTCCCATATATTGCACGTGCACATAAGTACCGAGCCGCGCGTTATAGGCCAGGTAATAGCCATCGTGGTCAGGGTCTTCGTAGATCACGACGTTGTCACGATCCCACCTCCAGCCGTCGCAGTATCCAAACTCCGCCGGTGCCACGCTGAAAGAAAAGCCGCTGAACCAAAACCGTCCGGGACCCCCACCTTCGATGCGCCAATTGTGGCGGGGACCGAATCCACCCTCGAAGCGGCCATGCTCCCAGGCATGTTCAACCCGAAAACGGCTATCCTCGCGGCCAGTATCGTGGCCTACCCAGATTCGTCCGTCGACATGCGGAGCATTGGGGTGGTCGTCGTGATCCCGGAAATCGCGCTGCGGGTCAAACCGCTGCGGTTCTCCTCGGAACTCTCTCGGGCCGTGCGACGGCGGGGCCTGGCGCCACTCACTGCGCGAATGATCATCGTGCCGATCATCGCTATGCTGAGCAATCGCGGGTAAAGAAGCCACAAGCAGGGAGAGCAAGACTGTTTGTGCAAAACGCATGAATCCTCCTCGGATCCGTCGAAGGGGAGAGCGAGCAGAACGCTTCCTTTTTCCCGCGATCGGTCTTTCTAGAGCACCTTTGCTTTTGCTGTAGACTTCGGTGCCCCATCCATTCCGCGTTTTTCTGCGGAATGGGTGGAAAGCCTATGAAATTCCGGTCTACACTATTTGCGAAAATGCTCTAACTACAGAAGATACAACCCGGGGTCTGCAAGTAAGTTGCGGTGCCAGCCCCGTTACGCCTTGGACACGGAAAAGCTTCGAGCTTTCCCGTCCCGTCCTCGGATGAGAGCCGCCGGTTCGGCGGGAAAGCTTTCAGGCGTGTTTTGGCTAGCTCACAACTACGATTTTGGAGCGCGCCGCCAGGCATAGAGCGGGAACTTGTCGGCGAGTTCGGCAACTTCATGGCGAATCGCGTCCAAAGCGTCGTCGTCGTTGCGCACGGCCAGTGCCTTGGTGATCCAGGCTCCGATCTGGCGCATCTCGGCTTCTTTCATGCCGCGCGTCGTCAGGGCGGGTGTTCCTATGCGAATGCCCGAAGGCTTCATCGGCGGGTTGGTGTCGTAGGGAATGGAGTTCTTGTTGACGGTGATGCCCGCCTTGCCCAAGGCTAGTTCCGCCTCGGAGCCAAGAATTCCCTTCTGGAAAACATCGACCAGCATCAGGTGGTTGTCGGTGCCCCCAGAGATGATGCGGAAACCCGCCTCCTGCAAGGTTGCAGCCAGCACCTTGGCATTGGCCACGATTTGAGCCGCGTAGGTCTTGAATTCAGGCCGCAGGGCCTCGGCAAACGCCACTGCTTTGGCTGCCACAATGTGCACCAGGGGTCCGCCCTGCTGTCCCGGAAAGACCGACTTGTCGACCGCCGCTGCCAGATCTTTGCCGCAGAGAATCAGGCCCGAGCGCGGTCCGCGCAGGGTCTTGTGGGTGGTCGTGGTCGTGATGTGCGCAAACGGAACCGGCGAGGGATGCACGCCGCCTGCCACCAGTCCAGCGATATGAGCCATATCGAAGACGTAGACTGCGCCAACCTTGTCGGCAATCGCCCGCATGCGGGCAAAGTCCCAAAGGCGCGGATAGGCGCTGCCGCCGCCAATGATCATTTTGGGCTTCTCACGCAGCGCAACCTCTTCCATCTGGTCGTAATCGATCAGCTCGGTATCTTTACGCACACTATAAAACGTGGTGCGATAGAGCTTTCCGCTGAAGCTCAGCTTGTGCCCATGGGTCAGGTGGCCGCCGTGCGCCAGATCGAGGCCCAGAATGGTGTCGCCCGCCTGAATGACCGCCGCATAGGCCGACGCATTGGCTTGCGAGCCGGAGTGCGGTTGCACATTGGCGTGTTCCGCTCCGAATATCTGCTTCGCCCGGTCGCGGGCCAAATTCTCGACCACGTCGCTGTACTCGCAGCCGCCATAGTAACGGCGTCCGGGGTAGCCCTCAGCGTATTTGTTGGTAAAGATCGAACCAGCCGCCTCTAACACAGCTTCGGAGACAAAATTCTCGCTGGCGATCATCTCCAGCCCCTCGTGCTGGCGGAGAGTTTCCTGTTCAAGTGCTGCAGCTATTTCAGGGTCGGCTTGGGCAAGGGAGAGAGACATGCGGTCGGTCATACTCAAATTTTAGCTCCATTTGTAAACGGAGACCCCTTGAAAGGGTTCGTCGGCCTTGTTTTTCGCGAAGAGCCCGCGATTCTGTTTCCGAATGCTGCACGATCGGGTTTAATCGAAGGTGCAGGCGTTCGCACACCCTGCTATCTTCGTTTGGGGCTCCCCATGCACCTGCGGTTAACTCGTCTCATCGCGATTTCGATTCTCGCCCTTGCCGGGGTGATCGCCGGTTCCTCCCAAGGTCTTCAGACGCCGGATGCGCAAGCTGCCGCTTCCTTGTTGACAAAGGCCAATCAAGGCGATGTGGCGGCACAGATTGCCATCGGCGAAAGCTACCTGCAGGGCAGCGGAGTGGAGCGCGACTGCAAACAGGCTGGCGACTGGTTTCGCAAAGCCGCGGAGAGAAACGCCATCGCCGGGGAGATGCGGCTGGCCAGCTTTCTTCGTGATGGCGCCAAGGGATGCCCGAGAGACATGGTGCAGGCCGCAGCCTGGTATCGCAAAGCGGCCGAGCAGGGGGACATTACGGCGCAAGGAATTCTTGGGGTGCTCTACTCTTACGGTCAAGGCGTCGCGCAGGACTATATTGAGGCTTATTTCTGGCTCGATGTGGCCGCATCTGTTCCCAGCTCCGAGCAGGCTCACTACGCCGCCAATCGCCAGATGGTCGGCGTCCATTTGACGACCGATGACATCGAAGCGCTTCAAGTTCGCGCGAGCAAGTGGAAGTCGACCCATCCACATTGACTCTAAAAGCCGCAATTGCTCGTGTTTTTGTCAGTTCATTCACCCCTTAAAATTGTCATCCTGAGCGAGCAAAGCGAGTCGAAAGCCTGCCCTGAGCGAAGCCGAAGGGGACCTGCGTTTCCACAGATCTCAGGTTCACCCTTTGGAGATTCCCCAGTTCGGATCGGATACCGACAGAATTCCACCTCAGGTATTCTTGGCTTCATGACGTCTCTGATTCCTCCCGCCAGGTGCGCGACAATCGCTTGCACAAAGGTACTGCCCCGGCTTTGTTTGGGTTTGGCGCTTGCTTCAGCCACTTTCGCGGCGCCCCTCCTGGCAAGTTCCGTGACGTGGACACCTTCCGTGGTCTTCGCAGGCTCGCCCGAGTTGATTCGCGTGAATGTTGCCGGCGCCAGCACCGTGGAAGGAGAGAGCTTCGGCCGCAAGCTGCAGTTCTTTCGCGGACGCGAATCGAACGTTTGGATTGCGCTTGCCGGAGTGGACGTAGAAGCGCCCGAGGGACCATCAATCTGGCAAATCGTTGCCCACACTGCGAACGGGGCGATCGACCTCAGCCAGACCGTCGAGATTCACTCTCCGCATTACCGCACCGGCTCTCTCAAAGTGGCCCCCGGCTTTGTCGAGCCCGCCCCCGAAGCATTGGCGCGGATTCAGGAGGAGGTCAAGCTCAAGGAAGAAGTCTTCGCAACGAGTGCGCAGAATCCACTCTGGACGGCAAGCTTTCGGGCCCCTGTATCTGCACTTCCCACCGACAGCTTCGGGACTCGTCGCATGTTCAACGGGAAGCTTGCCAGCATTCACAAAGGCATGGACTTTCGCGCGCCGGTAGGGACTCCGGTAAGAGCCGCAAGCAGCGGGACTGTGGTGCTTGCCCAGCCGCTTTATTACGAGGGGAACTGCGTGGTCCTTGACCATGGCCTCGGACTTTACACGCTCTCGATGCACCTGAGTCGCATCGATGTGAGTGTCGGCCAATCCGTGAACACCGGAGACCGCTTGGGCCTCAGTGGCGCGACGGGCCGGGTCACCGGGCCGCATTTGCATTGGGCCGTCCGCTGGCAGGGGGCATACCTGGACCCGGCAAAGATGCTGAGGCTTCCGTTGGACGGCCTTCGGTAGAAACCCTGCCCATTGACCCACAGATGAGGGTGCCCCATCCATTCCACGCCTTCTGCGGAATGGGTGGGAAGCCAGCCACTCCATTAACGGGTCGAAGATTAAGGGCTGACCAGTTCTTCTTCGCCGGCTTCCTGTGCCTGGATTGTGGGCTTTTCCTTGCGTAAGGCCTTGAAGGCGCGATAGACGAAAGAGCCCATGTACCAGCCGTCAATGTACTGATAGGGGGTTTCGCCGGTGGTGTAGTGCCCGCACGGCAGCACGCGGCACTCGAAGTTCAGCCCGATCCGTTGGAACGCCTCGTAGACCTGCAACGAGTACTCCTTCGGGAAGGTCAGATCGTAGTTCGCGTAGACCATCAGCACGCGCTTGTCCGGCCCGCCGCATATTGGATCCGCGATGCGGTCGTAGAAGCTGATGGGACTCACCACCGCCCATAAGTCGCGGATGCGCTTCTGTGTGAAACCGGCTGCGACGAGGCCTTGCCGGATATGGCGTGTGCTTTGCCCAGCCCACACCACGTCGCCAAACGCGGTCGAGGCGTGGTTGAAGGCATTCACGCGCAAACGCGCATCGTGGGCGCTGGCGAGGAAGGCGTAGCAGGATCCCAGGCTGGTTCCGAGCACGCCAAACTGCTCGTAGCCTTGCTCCTCAAGCCAGTCCAGGCAGCAGCGGATGTCGACCACCGCTTGCCGCGTCGCGGAAAGAGTGCGACCGATGTTGGCGCTCACTGTGTAATCGGAGCGTTCCAGCTCCGCGGGCCGGCGGATGTCGTGATAAGGCTTGGAGAGCCGCAGCGCTGAGATTCCCATCTTGTTGAAGATGGTGCACAGTGCGTTGTGACTGAAGGCATCGGCGTTCCATTGCGGCATCACGATGATGGCCTGCTTGGAACGAGTCCCATCCTTGCGCAGAGGCGCGGGATACCACCGTGCATTCACCAGATCGTTCTCGGGATAGGGAGTCCGCTCCGGCGAGGTGAAACGCAGGAACTGCGCCTTGCGAGCTTTGCCTTCTGCCGCAGCCTGCTTCAGCGCGGCGTCTTGCGCCAACGTCTCGGGACGTACGTTGGTCGGAAAAAGTTCCGGATAACGCTCTTCCAGGCGGAAATCGGTGGGCCGCTCATAACCATAGAACTTGTCGCTGTGGCGAATCAGCACTTGGTTAATGCGCAGCATGGCCACTTCCGCAGCCGCTTCATTCTGCAGATCTTCTGGCTTTGGAATGTATTGCTCCAGGCCATGGGACTCAAGAAACGGAGTGATCCATTCGAAGCCCCATTCAAGCGGGCGCACCACTCGATTCTCATCGCGCGTGGTCAGGCGCGTTTCCCAGTCGTACATCCAACGTGCGTAACGATCTTTTAAATTGAACATGCGATAACTCGATTTTATCAGTGCAGCCGCCTGTTCCCCAGCACACCTGCACTGTTGAAAGGGGATCATCGACCCGATCAGGGATTCCTCAAGCTGGCCTGCATGCCCGCTTCAGCTCTCGATACTCCTTTGCCAGCCAGGCGAGGCTCAGGATGGTGAGCAGACCGATAATCGCCTGCGAGATGACGCAGTAGACGCACCAGACTTGCAAAACATACTCTTCAATGAAGGTTAGCCGCAAGGCGAAACCGAGCCCGATCAGCGTAACCAGGAACAGCAGGAAGCGCTGCCGAGCGAATCCCAACCCGCCCAGCGCAAGATAGCCTACGATCCCCAGAACCGCAACCGGAAGGTGGTAGATCTCCGCGAATGGGCTATGGTTCACGACGCCGCAATCCCATCTCTCATTGATGGAACAGGGCTCAGTCCCGGTCGAATAATGAACCCGCAGCGCGAGCACCGAAACCACAAGGCCGGCCAAGGCCAGAAAGGCGATGATATATCGCATGGATTTCATGGTAACAAAATGGAAGGCAGGTCAAGTTTCCAATCCAATGCAGGCTACTATCATTCCATGGACGAATCCGGCGTTCCTTCTCTAGACTCCCCGCGCCGTATCGGCTTCTTTGGGGGCAGCTTCGACCCACCCCACCTGGGACATTTGGCGGTCGCACAGGCCGCGCGGACCGCATTGGAACTCGACTCGGTCTTGTTTGCCCCGGTGGGTGCACAACCCCTCAAGCCGCGAGGTTCGACGGCGACCTTTGAGCAGCGTTTGGCCATGACCGGACTAGCCATCGCCGGTGAAGCCGCGTTCTCCGTCTCGATGGCGGATGAACCGAAGGCCAATGACACGCCGAATTACACCTGGGACACCCTGCAAGCCGTGCGCAGCCAGTCGCCCCCCGGTTCACAGCTCTTTTTTCTGATGGGGGCGGATTCCCTGGCCAGCTTTCGCCGTTGGTTTCGCGCCGCAGAGATCCCATTTGTCGCCTCGCTTGTGGTCGCTTCGCGGCCCGGGGAGCAGATCAGCGACCTGAAGGCGCTGTTCCCTTCCGGATTGAAGATGGAGGCCGACGCCTCCTCTTCTGCAGCGACTCCGCATCTTCGCTCCTACTTTGTGCTCGGTTCGGATGGAGCGAGAGCCCCCTTCTATCTGCTCCCCGATGTGGAGGTCGAGATCAGCGCATCGCAGATTCGCGAACAGATTCGGAACCCGCATTTCCCCGATTCGCAAGCCGCCTCCCACCTTTCCCTCCCTGTTTTGGAGTACATCCGCAACCACAAGCTCTATCTCTGACTTGCCCCTACACCCCTGAGGGGCTACGATTAAGCTTGGAGATAACTCTCAACGCATGACAACATCTGAAGCACGCCAGCAAACCCGCATCCTTGTCCAGACCGCAGCCGCCGTCTGTGAAGACAAAAAGGGCGAGGATACCCGCATTCTTGAGCTCGACCCTGTCGACTCCGGCCTTTCCGATTTCTTCCTCATCACTTCGGCAACCAACGAGCGCCAGGCGACGGCGATTGCCGACGAGATCGAACTCCGCATCAAGCGGGAATTCGGGATCTATCCCTCCTCGGTGGAAGGACGCAATGTGGGCGAGTGGATCCTGCTCGACTATTTCGACTTTGTGGTCCATGTCTTCCAGACGGAAAAACGCGAGTTCTATGACATTGAGCGCCTGCGCAAGTCCGCCCGGCCGCTCACCCCCGCCGAGTTCGATGCCGAGCTCAAGGCTGATCTCTCCAAAAAGACCCTCGCGGTCCGTTCCAAGGCTCCGGTCGAGATCGTTCCATCCAAGGTCGTTCCAGCCAAAAATGCAGAGACAAAAGAGGCTGCCGCAAAGAAGACCGCTGCGGCCGCCAAAGTTGGCGCCTTGATAGCGACTGCCAAGCCCACCGCGAAGAAAGCGACCCCTGCTGCGCTCCCCGCTAAGGCTGTGGGAAAGAAGTCAACCGCTAAGGTTGCCATCCCGGCAAAGGCCGTGAAGAAACCTGCCGCGAAGAAGCCCCTAAAGACCGCTGCCAAGTTGGCCAAGCCGGTCGCGAAGAAGCCTTTAAAGGCCCTCGCCAAGTTGGCCAAGCCCGCCACGAAAAAGGCAGCGAGACCGGTCGCGAAGAAGGCGCCCGCCAAGAAGATTTCGTCAAAGACCATCGTTGCTAAGAAGCCTGTGGCAAGAAAGACTGCAGTGAAGAAGCTTGCGCCCAAGAAAACCGTGAAGACAGTCTCCAAGAGGGCTGGGTCCACCTCTACGGTTAAAAAGGTTCCGGCCAAAAAGCTGATCGTGAAGAAGCCGCTCAAAGCCGCGGCGAAGAAGGCTCCTGCGAAGAAGCTTGCATTCAGAGCTGCTCCAACCAAAAAGGTGGCTGCGAAAAAGTTGGCAACGAAGAAAGTAGTTGCCAAGAGATCTGCCGCACCCAAGGCCGTTGCCAAGCCTGCCGTTCGGAAGGCTGCTGCCAAGAAGACCCCGGAGAAAAAGACCGTGACCAAAAAGGCTGTCGCGAAGAAGTCGGCCAGAAAGTAGTTTTCCGTTCTAGCCGGATCGGGGCCGCAAGCACTGGGCGAAAGATCGACAGATTCATTCCGAGCCGTGCAATTCCTTTTCAAGGGGATTGCGCGGCTCGGTTTGCATGGGGGTTCACTTCTTATCAGTGAGCTGAAGAGGAAATTGTGTAGGAGACTAGAGCATTTTTGCTTTTACTGTAGACTTCAGTGCCCCATCCATTCCGCGTTTTTCTGCGGAATGGGTGGGAAGCCCATGAACTTCCGGTCTACATGATTTGCGAAAATGCACTAGGCCACTCCCTGCGTCCTTCCGCAGCACTGGATGAACCTAAAAACAGCAGTTGCTTGTGGGTTGAGGAGTTCACCCACCCCAAAACGTTGTCATCCTGAGCGAGCGAAGCGAGTCGAAGGACCTGCATTTTCGTGGTTTTCAGGCTCACCTTTTCG
>Ga0302320_10002799_pt1 | contig 40812 bp, 66 predicted proteins | sample Bog_T0_3_FD_202130 | JGI IMG/M metagenome (GOLD analysis project Ga0302320, IMG submission 202130) | Peat permafrost microbial communities from Stordalen Mire near Abisko, Sweden - Bog_T0_3 | ecosystem: Environmental > Terrestrial > Soil > Wetlands > Peat | place: Sweden: Abisko, Stordalen Mire... | reverse complement strand
GAACGATGATCATCCCACGATCAGTCTGGCGGAATGCATATCTTCCCTTGAACTCGCCGCGTGGGATGTTCATCTCCCACTCTTTGGTTCCTGGCGGCAGGTTCTCTACCACCAGATCGAAGTGACGCCCAGCTTTGTCTGCGTCGTGCACATGATAGTTCATACGCGAGAGGCTGGTTACTCCCTCGATCTTGATAGCTACGATCTCATCAGCCAACAGAGTCTTCACGCCTTTGCCATATCCGGATTCGATGACACCGCTGAATCCGGTCACCTCGTGCGGTGGATTCTCGATTGCCAGGGCGCGTTCACCATCAACTGGCAATCCCTTCGGAATGGCATACTTGGCTCCTGCTCTATTGCTGGCCCCTGACTTAACTGCACCGTCTACAGCCACTTCGGTCCAGAGCGGTGCAGTAATCCATCGGACCTTAGCGATGGGTAGTCTCTTAGCCACCGCCGACTGTCCCTTGGATGCTACGAAGATGCTGAGGATATCTCCCAGCCTATCGAAGGCAGTCAATGCGATAGCTCTGCCTAGCACCCTTAACTGATCCATAAGGCTCCTGTTGTCGGGGATGAGTTTGCCTCACGGCTAGGCCCCACCCATGCCTCTCCTGCGGTTGTAGAAGGCAGCTATAACTCTGCTGCTGGTTACATGGCCCCACAACACGGTCTACCTGGGTGGGACGCGTCCGGCTTTACGGAGCTTATTGGCGAACCAACGCACAAGATACTACTAGGGTAGCCATAACCAAGGCTCCCATGAGTATCAGATATGTTGAGCTGTCACCATTCAAGAGGACCTCGCTCAGCTTCTTCATGCCGACCCCCTACCTATGGAGTACCGTATTCTATCCACAGATGTATGTTGTTGACATCCGCATCTGCATCAAAGGCAGAGTCTTCCATTAGGCCCAGCCGTGCTATCCCATGGAATACCTTGGGATGCCTATGCCTCTTCCACAGCCACCATGAAATCAGCGTGACCCCAGTAGCTACTCCAACTGAAAAGCTATAGGCTCCAACGCTGCTCTTGAATACAGGAGTGAGGTTCTCGCCGAAGAGCGAACTGGTCTCAGTGAAACAGTGGCATGGATCGTTGAGGTTCCGATGACTGGTGTATGCATCAGTGAGTCTAACTGAGAACTCCGTTATGACCAGCGCGCGGTTCACCTTGCTTGCAAGGAAGCTCGTTGGTGCGGGAGTTGGAGCGTCAGGTACTTGCGCCAGGATTGGCGGGCTGAAGAACAATGTGAGTATAGAGATGATTACCAAAGAGATAACTGCTCTCACTTAACTTCCTCCTCCTACTTCTTTGGTACGTGTGTACGCTGTCCACAGAGAGCAACAGAGCCTTTGATAGTAAAGGCTATCCACTCAGCAACTCTGCCACAATAGATGGGACCGGATTGGATATCATGTCCAGACCGTACACAGCATTGGTAGACTTCATCGGGCAGCGTCCGACGGAACTCCAGCGTTGATATATCTATCCATTCCCCATTAGGGATGAAGTCACTCTGCAATTGCTTGGCTCTGTCCTTATCCATCTAGACGAACCTCTCTTCCAACATCATGGTGAGCGAGTCGGCGTCGCCGAACTCCAACTCAGCTGATAGAACTGCCAGTTCCTTCTCAGTGAACTCAGCGAAGATGCTCTCCGTCTGGAAGTCCCTGATGGTTGGCTTACGCCCAAGTTGGGACAGTTTGACAGAGGGTATGGATACCTTCCCGCCGCCAATCACCTTATTACCGTAGGTGATGGTTACGTACTCGATATACATATCCTCTTCCTTGGTCTTGTCACCCTTGTTGGTGAGAACTGTGAGGCCTGGCCCATCTTTGCCGAAGAGCTTGGAGTAGTATGTCCTCTTCCAGACGCCGGCCTTCAGGTCCTTCTCACGCTTGATGCGAGACCATTCATCGGCAGTGCGTACTCTGCTCTTGAATGTGTCCCTTTCCTTGCTGGGGGATACAAAGTTGGCATACTTGAGAGTACTTGCCATGATGTCAATGACTCGATCAGTCATCCAGTCTCCAATGGAGTTCCGGACGCTATCGCTTATCCCATGGCCTAAACCCATGTTCTTCGGGCTCATTGAGAACTCCTTGATCAGAACTTCCCGTTGGTAGGATCCCCATGTACGCAGTGACCATGGCGTATGTACTGATCCAATAGCGTAGTACCATCCGAGGACATGATGGTCACCTTGGAAGTGAAGCTCAGATCCTTTGGGTTAATCATGTCCGTGGATGAAGTGGTTGGATTGAACCAGATGATGTTGTTGTAGAACAGGGCGTGGTACTGGAACGTCTCCTTGGTCTGCTCTTCCATCCAGGAGACTGTGTAAGCATCTTCGTTCAGCGTGATGTTGTAATGCAGTGGAAGGAATGGTACAGTGCCCACTACTTCGTATGGCAGGTCACAGGAGAGATAGGGATTGTATGTTGGAGCCGGCGCTGCAAACGCAGCGGTGACCAGTATCACCCAGATAGTGGTGATGACTGCTGCCCAGATAACCTTCCTCATTGACATTGACGTTCCTTCCACATGGAAATGGCACGGGAGATCCCGTGCCATCTACAGGGTTGAGTTGTTGGCCAACTACTGCGTTACGATAGCTTCCACAGCGGCTTCTTGAGGAGCGTCGTGGAACTGCTGCACTATAGCGGCCGGCTTCTTGTGACGCGACTTCTTGGCCACTGATGTCTTCGGCTTCTTGGTAGCTGTCTTCAGCTGATACAAGCCAGGCCCTACCTTGACCAGGAACTTCTTCTGTGCCAGTCCGACCAGCGCGGGAGGAATGTTCCCTGCTGCTGACTTGCGCTTGGTTGGAGTAGTCAGATGCAGAATGTCCTTGGCTTTGTATGCCTTATCAGGATGCCGCGTGAAGAAGCCCTTGAGGTCTTCGACGCCGTATCCCTTGCCAGCAGGGAAGCGATGTCCAACTCCGTTGGTCTTGGCGGCCGGCTTGGCGGTCTTGCCCCTCGCAGCCTTGTTCTCCAAGCGCTTCTGAGCACGACGAGCGTTCTCTTCGCTGCGCTGCTTTGCAGTCATCGCGCTGCCATCGGGGTTGCGCCATACCCTCTTGTGCTTCTTCACCTTTGAATGTGAATGAGCTTGGAGGGACTGGTCGGTACCTTCATCGTCTTGCTGATGTGATACACCTCGAGGTGCACCTCCAGCCAGCGCCGCTTCTGCGCCGTTGACAAGTAGTCCGGCGGAGTTCCGTGCTCGCAATGCTGGCACTTGATCGGGCCGATGCTGTAACCCGTTCCTGCCCGCCTGATGGTAAAGCCCATCGACTCCCATCCAGGAGGCAGCGTCGACCTCAGATATGCGAGCGCTACTTGCGACAATCTGAACTTCTTTGCGGAGCGATCCTCTGAGTTCGGCGAGCCTGACGATCGTTTCAATGCTTGGGACATCTGTTTGCCTCATGTTGTTGTGTTCCTTCCTTGGTTGATGGTTCGGCCAGTCTTGGATGATTGAGCTAATTAGGCGGCCTTAGGTTCTTGCCTGGCGTACTCGACGATCAGCTTCGCCATGCATTCGGAGCAGGAACCGCCTTGCCAGACTATAGCGGTGCCATCTGTCATATAGTTGACTTGAAGTGCACCCCAGATAGCCTTGCTGTGAGTACAGGAGTGCCTCTTGAGACCGGTCATGCCGGAGGGCGTTGTTAGTGATGATGCCATACAGGTTGGCTCCTTTCTAGGCCTTGAAGTGCTTTGACCTGATCTCTTTCCAAGCTTCGTTGATCAGAAGATCTTGGGCGGCGGACTCTACGGCCCCGCGTGCTCTACTCTCGGTAGGATAAACCTCTTCGTGCAATGTGTGGTCAATTGCCACCTGCCAACCCTCCGAACATAACCTAACCTCGACCTCATGTCCGTTGAACTGACTGACAATACGGTGACGACTAACCCTCTTCCAGGGGATTGTCACACCTATCGACCTCTTCGTTCCTATCCTTCAGATCCAATCCCGTTATCGTGGTAATGGGTATGCACAGTATCCGTTCCCTTCAGGTACGGATCTACCATTCGCATAACCATCAATAGAACGGGTGGGATCATTCGGGGTACAGAGTAGCAGAGAAGCATAACGTAGGCAGGGATCGCAACGAACCGCCATGCAAATGGGATATGCTTGGCAATCTCGATTCCAATGCCTACTAGAGAGAGGACAGTGCATAGGGCGACTGTCCATATCACGAGCATGAGGGCTAGTATTGTTGCCCTCTCACTTACGGTCATGATACTTCGTTCATCTTGATCCAGTTCATCGCGATCCATCTGCTTCTCCTAACTTGTTGATGTCAGGCAACTTTGGCTTCTCTCCTGGTCCTCGCCAGGTTCATCAGGAAGCCATCACGGTCACCAGTGATATCGTCAATGCCGAATACACCAATGATGATCAGCAGTTCCAAGGCATACATTGACAGGAATCCAAGGATCGTTCCTATTGCCACGCCGACAGTGACCTTAATCCATGGGGTTTGGATTGGTCTTGTGATCCATAGGCATGACCAAGACACAAGCATTACGGGGAGTCTCAGTGCTGTTAGAAGCACGAGAGAGAGTTCAATGACGGTCTTGCCGGCTCTCCAAAGGATGGACTTCGTAGGATAGCGGGATGAGTTCCTCCAGAACAGTAGTCCTAGGACTGTGGAGCATAGAGTCACTAGGAAGATCAGCCTTAGCTTCACGATTGCTCCTTATCTTGGTAGATCTGCACAGGCACTGCCTTCGACTGTGCGTACTGGGATACCTGTCCTGCACAGAGAGGACAGGAACTTGAGTCTTGGCTCCGTTGGATACTTCCGAACGAATGCCTTCCACTCAGATTCATTGGGTGCGAACTTGTCGTACTTGATGATGATGAAGGCGTTGTTGCCAGACCACCTATGAGACCAAGTCTCAGGAGTGATTGTCAGAGACGTTCCATCAGGCTGCAGGATCTGGACTTTGGTTTCCATATAGTCCGTACAGAAGTACTTGTCCTCTTCTGTATATCCAGCTTGGCTTGGGATAGCAACTCGCAAGGATACCAAGTCTCGACAGTTGTCCCCGGGTGCGTACACCTGGTCCGAACCTAATGGGTATCCCCAGCCGTCTCCATAAGTCCCGTTGACGTGAACGACAAACCAAGTGCATCCGAGCGTGGCTATAACTGTAGCTACGAATGCCAGGATCATGATCTGCATGCCTGTCGGGTTTGGTGGACCTTGTTCTGGTGTAGTCATGACTTACTCCTGGCCTCACGGTATTGCGTTAGAGCATGTCTCTGTATAACTGGCCCAACCAATCCAAGGTATCTACTATAGCCCTGTATCCAGTGTCAACTATGGCAGGCTCATCGATGAACCGTTGGTGCCGCTGACCTGATTCTTGGCACCAAGGCTCGCTGGTACGGATGTTAACCCATGGATCACCGGTGTGTTCACGCCTGATCGGTGCTTTACACCTGTTACAGATATCGTTCTCCATGGTCTCTCTTCTCTATATAAGTTGGGATGGCTTGCGTACCTCTGACATCAACCCGACGAATCCAAAGGCTAATGCCAGCGCCTCCATAGTCGTCTCCAACTTGACGGTTGGATCACGCTTGCTGTACCAACCGACAAGCAGTAGCACGATAGCAACTACGCCGGCTATGAAGGCGATGAACTTGAACACGGCTGTCATGGCTGGACTATCTGCGCCATGGGGACAACTTCGGTGAGACCATTGGGCCCCATGTGATATGTCCTGCCGGGCAGGAGTGGCTTGGCTACAACGCAGAAGCATCCGACGATGAACAGGATGCCAGCCCAGAAAGCATCCGTGTTGAATCTCTTCTCCTCGGTTATCTGCTTCCATATGAGCAGGCTGGACCCAGTCAGGCAGATAACTCCCAGTACAACGAGTATAGCCTTCACTTCTTGGCCTTCTTCCTTGCAACTGGCTGTGCGCCTAAGTTGCCAGTGGTCTTCTTGGCAGCCCAGCGCTTACGTTGGCCTTCCGCAATACGCTTGCGTCCAGCTTCGCTGAGCACATGCTTCTCTGCCTTCTTGGCTGCCTTGATGGCTGCAGCCTCCCCGGCGTCGAGTTCCCTGACCCTCTTCTTCAGAGCCTTCATGTTCTTCATGGGCTCAAAGCAGATGGTCAGGGAGTCCTCGGAGGGTCGCCGCATTACGACTAACGTCATTGGCATTGTCGTTCTCCGTGCTGCGTGTTGCGCGTGCGGGTTAGATGGAGGCCGGTGGATTGGGGGTCTTTGACGGGAACAGCTGGGTGGCATAGTCCTTGACACTGGTCACGGCGTCGTTGGCTATCTTCTTCGCTGTGCTCATGTCGTTCGCGCGCTGCTCTGAGGGACGCATCGCAAAGTAGGCTACTGCACCAGCGGCTGCCAAGCCGCAGGTGATAGCACCGATGAGTTTGAACATGGTTCATAGTCCATTTCTACTGGTAAACTGCAGAATCAGGCGCTTCCTGTGCCAGTACAGGACGCGTCTTACTATCCAACGGAGGGCCAGAATGATGCACAGGCCTCCGATGATATAGGTAAACACAGAGTTCATAAGAGTTCTCATGGCTTCACTCCGACAATACTTCCGCGCGCCATATGGATACGGACTCGAAGCCTAACCGTATCAGGTCCAACAGCATGCTGCTCACGAATGTGATGGTTAGGATGGCACAAAGGAAGACAGCCAGTCTGAGCACGAAGTTGAAGATCATGTCCAGGATGAGGACGATGAGGATGAATGCTTTCATAATGCTCCTTGCAATACCACCTTGTTGCTCTTGCGGTTACGACGACGTCCAAGTGGCAACAGGATGAACACCATTAGGGCATTGAATACGGTGCCACCAAGCGCAAAGGTGACGCTGGCGGGATTGCTGATCCCATGAACACCGAAGTTGAAGATCTCAGTACACAACAGGGTCAGCACCTTGTTGTCAAGGATCCAATCCGTGACCTTGTCCTTCTTGACGAAGCGGCCGATGAACGGAATGTGGTCTACCTTAAACAGCGTTGCCCAGCCTACAAGCCATAGAGCGAAGCCAGCGATGGCACTGGATTGCGCCGTGGGTGTCAGAGTCATGACTTGCTCCTTCGGATCTGTTGGTGAAGCCTCTCTATTCGTCCCAGCCTCTCGATCTGCTCGTCGAGAACTGCTGTTATCTCATTGAACTGGGCCCTGCTCACGTGGTATTCCGGGTAGAAGGCCAGTACATACGTGTCCTCGTTCCCAGTCGGCTCCTTTACCAAGAAGGTCATTTGCCTTGACTTTCTATGGCTCATGGCAGACAGATCCTTATCTTGGTGGGCGCGCCCAACCTCTTCATATGAATGAGGTAAGCCACCAGCATCTCGAAGGCATGATATTGGGATATGCTGCGGATAGCCTTGACGATGTTCTTGGCTGCCAGCCTGTCCCACTTGTCAGTGGCCTTGTGTTCCTTCGCCAGCCTGGCTTCAAGGAACGGGATGGTCTTCTGAGCATTGGTGCCCTCGATCAACCGAGCGTGGATCCTTGCTCTGGACCCCAGCTTGGTGCCCAGCCATCCAATCCAGACACCGAACTCAATGGCTGAACCAATGATCCAGATCACGACGTGCCTCCAGGCTTCTCCGGTTGAAGCGATCCGGTTGACAGATAGCGTTGGTACATCTTCACTGCGCACTCAGATCCATGCGCATGATTGACCACCACTCCGTCGATCGTCTGCTTCTCCATTGTGTCTACGACAGTACCCATCTTCTTCAGATCGGTACAGTGGCAGGAGTTGAACTTACCTTGCGAGTCGATCCAGGCTGCTATCCAGCCATTGGTCTTCTGCTGGTCTTCCTTGCATACATCGCAGGACATAATGTTCTTGATCACTGTGGTACCCCATTCCAGTTAGAGAAGGTGAATCAGCCAATGTAGACCATGGCCGATACCTTCGGATACAGACATGCCGAACAGGAATAGAGAGTGGACGAAACCACACATAATGCCTAATACAATGATCAACATAGAGCCACCTACAGCGCCGGCTCCTATTCTCTTGGCAGTCTGATGCGGTACCACTACCGGTACCTGGGCTAGCGCCTTCAACTCTGTTAATGCCGGGACCTGCGCTTCAATGCTTGATCTCGGCACGTTATGCTGATTACAGAAGGTAGTTACCTTCTCGTCTGCGATTCGCCACAGCTCCTGATACCTCGAGTCGCCGATGGCTACTTTGTCCTTCTTGTGCCCGGATGCTACCCGAACGATGTCTGACAGCTCAGATTCAAGGCGACGCTTGGCCCAACTGCGCCAAACTCCCTTGACCTCAGTGTCAGCGCGGTTGATGGTCCAGTTGTACGCATCCCCAATGGATCCGAACCAGAACCTTGCTTCGCCATCTGCTGCCATTGTGTTGCCTCCTATTACACGTGCCCTTACCTTGCAACGCCGGGCTAAACTATGCCCAAGCCATACGGCGCTCGGCGATACTCTGCCAATACCGTGCGACACCTTACATTGCCCCGGCAGGGCCGGGCGTGGCGCTGCCATTGCTCGACCCTGTCAAACGTTGCCGTCGTAGTGCAGTACATTGCCTTGCCTATGCAGAACTACGCCTCACAGCACTTTGCCGATGCCACCGCAGTACCACGCATTGCCCTGGCAATACGCTGAGACACATAACTTCGCCGAAGCCTGACGTTGCGACATACAGCGGAGCCTCTGCGGAGCTGAACCAGACGTTGCCATTGCCCCACAAAGCCGGACTATGCCATTACGCCGCTGCTCACGACACGACTTTGCCGTTGCCACGGCGTTACAGCACGCGACCGCGCCCCACCATGCCCTTGCTTTGCATTGCTGTGCATTACCCAGCCTCTGCCTGGGTACGCAGTACGGCGCGTGACTTGTACGGGTGAACTCGGGGTGGTACTACCACCCCAAGATTCAGGCTTTAGCCGCAGCCTATTCTGAGCGGGTTATTGTGGTTAGGACCTCTTCAAGCTTCCGTATCTTGGCGGTCTCTTTGGTAGTAACCTTGGCACAGCTATTCTGAGCCAACTTGCGCATGCGCCGGTCGATGGATAGCTTGATTCGGTCCTCACGAGTGGGTTTCATACAGGCTCTACGATAGCATCGAAGCGACCGTGGCCGCCTGTCCGATACTGACCGAGTCCACAGTAGACACCGTAGTCCAGCCATTCCTTCAGGACTTTGGGGGTGATCTTCCCCTTGTCAGTACTGCCCAGACCTACGATGTAGATGTAGAACTCCAGACTGAATGGAGCTCTAACACGTTCACTCGCCGCGAGTGTGACACGAGGTCCTTGCATGGTCATAGCACGCAGTGGACGCTCATATATGTCATCGGGAGCAGTGACGATTGCACCATCACGAATGATAGGGATAACACGGATGGGCCGTTTGTCCTTGTTGGTGACGAAGACGAACCTGTCAATCTTGGTTGTCATTCCCCAGGTTGCTCCATTCAGACCGATGGCTGCCGCGCCTTCCTTGAGGAAGCCACGAATCATCGTGTCTGTAAGGATCAGTGCACCTGAGGTAGGATCACGACGGAACACCGTGATTCCCTTGGCATTGTCTTCGGGAAGCATGGCGAGTTCCTCACGGGTGACATCGTCCTGCTTCTCCTGGACTGCTGCCTTCTCTTCCTCGGTCTTGGCGAGCTTCTTCTCGTCCTTGAGGGCCTTGTCGGCGACGAACCTGCTGTATATCTCGGGATTAGCCGGCGCAGTGCCCAGCATATCCTCGGTAACGGCCAGTGAGATCCTGTAGAAGTTGGGAGCCTTGGCCTTAGATTCCTCTTCCAATCCGTCATCCTCTATTACCTTCTTCTTCATGGATGTACCGCTCCCTTTCAGTTCCACTTGTCCTTGTCGGTGAGTTCTACTGCTTCGGATGAGCCATCAGGATTCAGCTTCACCGAGATCACATGCATATGCTGGCCTGGTTCATGAGAGGCTTTGGCCAAGATACCTTGGATAGCCTCTTCAATCCCCGCTGTCATCTGTCGCCGACCTATCTCAAATGCTGCCCGCAGACAGAGTTGTTCATCAAGCTCTCTCTTCCGGGCTGCATCCATTGCGATGTCGAAGAACTCCTTCTTCTGCTCCATCGGGGCATCTTCCATGACAGTGTTTATCACCATCTGCATAGCACGAATGGTGATAACCACCTCTTTGATGGCATCGTCGAATGAGATCTTGGTCTCCTCGGATACCTGTTCACAAGGTACGGCGACCAGTTCCACGGCGTAATCTTGTCGATGAGATGCGGTGTACTTGTTGTACGCCTCTTGTAGATAGGCGCGCATCTTCTCAGCATTAGCCTTCACACCGAAGATGTTTACCTTCAGTCCTTTAGGCAGCTTGCCTTCGATGTCAGTACGGTGTGCCTCGAATGTCCAGCGGCGGATTGGATCCGTCTCTACTTGGGGATACTCAAGCGGCTTTACATCCTGTGCTTCTGACATTGACCACCTCTGATAGTACGGTCCGACGGGCATTGAATGGCAATCTCGAGGAGGGCGAGTTGTATGCCACCTGTTTGGCGTCCCAACCACATGGGGCGCTGCCTATCGGACCATCTCGTTACGACAGCAGCCTGAGTTCAGCCCTGGTACGGCTTATCTCTTCTGCTATCTCAACCATGCGGGCATTAAGCCCGTCGATTCTCCTGCGCAGGTCTGCCTTGCGCCTTTCAAGAGCCACTGTTGGAGTGAAGAATGCCTCGCTGACCCTGGGGATAGATACTGCAGTGTTGGTAATGTCCATGATGCACCTCGGTTCCCGGACTATAGGGGCATAATCCGTTCACAATGCTCAGTGCTCTCGTTGCTAGACCGTAGTTTAGCAACGAGAGCGCCTGTTCTGCTACCCAGACTCACGTCTGGATGCAGGTTGACTACTGTTGAGCCTGCTCTGATTCCAGACTGGTGTTCTCGTCCTGGTTGGCTACCTGAGCGAGAGCGTCCTTCAGCTTGTCGCCAAGCTGGGTGTGCTCCCGTTCAGCGGCCGGTTGGGCAACTGCAGGGGGATGCACCTCGATGCGGCTGGCAAAGCCAGACGGAGCTGGTGCTCCTGCCGCTGCCATGAGGGCTGCACCCAGACGGCTGATGCCGCCCGTTCCTGCTGTTGTGGCCGCTTGAATCGACTCGACGGGAACGGTGGTAACCACTTCCCTGAGCCGATAGCCATTGCCATCGTTGCCACGGAATCCGCCGCCGGTGTTCAGGTTCTGAGGATCGACGGGGCGGGTTGCGCCACCACCGAATCCACCGAATCCTCCGCCGACCAACGGCTCGAGCAACGCAGAGATGAACGAGGGTTCGCCCTTGTGTTCCTGCATGACCTGCGGGGCGACGCCTGCCACTCCACCACCCGGCTTCAGGATGCGCGCCGGATAGGTCTTGACGATGTTGACGCACTGATCTTCGCCGTAGATGACGACGCGGATCACGAGTCCCGGCTCGACTTGCACCCGGGCCATGATGTAGGGCTCATTGTCCAACAGCGAGCCAGTGGAACGGCCCTCTTGGTAGGACAGAACCTTGCCGTTCTCCAACATGGTGAACGTCTCAGTTCCGTTGATGAGTCCCATGCCTGCCACACCGGCCTGTACACGCCGGGTCACGTTCTTGATGATCTTGCCCATTGTATTACTCCTTCTTGAATCGGTTGAGTTGAGTTAAGTCTCATTTCAGCATCTGGTTCTGCCATCATGCCGATGGCGTGGCTTCTTCCTCACCGGTGAATACCCCGGAGCGGGAGAACTGGCTCACAATGCAACCATTAGTGCACTCAGGTCGGTATTGATAGCCGTGGCTATCTTCACCGCTTCGGCAGAGCACGGTGTCGGGCATTACACGACTCGGCTCATAGTTGGGACAGAGAGTCCTCAACTGGTTGCAAGCAATGATCTTGAGCGATGGGGCATCGAACTTGCGCTGCTCGATGGCATCATTCACGTTGGTCACAAGCTGATCGAGGGAACTATCTCTCTCGAACAGCCTGGAGGATGGTTTGGTACGCTTTCTCCACCACATTGGGCCCTCCTTCCTTGGCTATCGCCGGTAAGTCTCCCGGCCACATTGTGTATCAAAGAAAGGGGCTAATTCATGGCCGGACCGCTTGGGGCAGCCCGGCCGCGCCTAATACAGTCCTAAGATCTAGGGAATGCAGCGGACTGCTGGCTACCATGGCGGTTAGACCACCACGGATATCAAACTCGTTAGACTGGGTTTCGTACCAGTCACACCCACTTTGATAAGGGCACGGAGCCAGCTTGACCCACTGACTGTGGTCTATCGGGAGTCTGCTCTTGTACATGCCTTTCGCTCTCTACTCAGCATGCCGTAACCCGGAGACCATTCCGGTCCGCCTGACTTTGGGGGGCGTTTCCCTTCTCCCACCTCTGCGCTCTTGGGGCAGAGACCCGGTGGGTGAACTCAAACTGTACGGCCTCAGTCCTCCTCAAGCCCAAGAGCGTCCGAAGCCCAGTACTGGGTATTCCGGATATCTCCCATGAGGAGGACATATTGGCCGTGATTGGCTGAGAGGCAGGTCTTACTAGCTCACTGTATGTGGGTTACCGCGATTGGCCCTGACAAGAACCGTCCCTACAGCCCGGGTTATCAGTGCACCACAGTGTGAGGCTTGGACCTTGCACTCAAGGGAACTAAGTCCCTATCAGCGATGGTACTGCTGGTGGCCCATAACGGAGGGCCACCTTACCGGTTGGAGGCTGGGTTAAGCCTCGACTGGTTCTGCCGTGACCGGCGCATCTGCAGTTGCAGCTTCAGCGACCGGCTCGACTACCTGTGCCTCTTCGGCTACAGGCTCATCGATCTTGACTTCGGAGATAGTCTCTGCCGGCTCTTCGGCCGCAGCTTCTCCGACTGGCTCATCGGCATGAATGACCGTGTCTGCAGTAGCCGGCTCAAGAGCGCCTTCCACTACTTCCTCGATCTTCTCCTCGACGGCCTGGAGACCTTCACGGATCTCTTCGAGGATGCCTTCCTTGGCTGGTTGGGCCTCGGCTACTTCATCGGTGGCGGCTTCATTGGCCGTTCCCTCAGCAGCTGCCTCGGCAACTTCGGTTGTTCCCGCCACAGCGGCGGCTTCGTCCTGCGTTTGCATTACCTCATCGTTCGGTTCCATCGGTAATACCCCCTTCCTCTTGTTGTGTGTGGTTGGTACAGACATTCAGTGTGTCACTGACCTATCTATATATAGAGTCCAGACAGGGAGATACATACAAGCCGCGCTGAACTCGTATAGATGTAATAGGTGTAGTAGTAGAGAACATCCTTGGATAGTGTGTATCCCCGTCTGCCAGTACCACCCTGGGTGCAAGCACCACTCACTGTCCGTATCCTTCAGTGGTATGGTGTAAACACTAGGACCCTTCAGTCTGTGACACTTAGCCACGCTCTACCCCGCACTACGTGGATCTGTATCGCATGACTCGCCCTAATCGCTTCACAAGCAGTTTCTCCTCCAGCTCAAGCATCCCCTATAAGGGACGCAACTTACTGCATTCTCAGTTAGATAGCACCTCCAGGAGATCTTGGGAGACCGCCCTGGAGCATACTATCTAACCGGCCGGAGATCCTCATAGCTTACCTATGAGGCCGACTCCTATAGGCGTGTATAGCCCATAGGAGTAGGCTGGACTTACCCTAGTGACAGCACCCTCAGGCGCTGTCACTAGGGTATTCCAGGTCTTCGTTGTTGTCAAGTGTTACCTACCATCAAGGAGCCCCTTGCGGCGCTCCTTGATGGTACTCTCACTTGCCTTCTAAGTCAACTGGATTCCCCAGTCCTTCCATGTCAATGCGCTTGCCAGTAAGCTGCGCACTGGCTTCCCTGACCACGATAAGGCCGTCCACCATGGTGTATTCCCCATCTGGGACGACTTCATCGCTGAGAGTGTAGCCAATCAGGGCCAGGTCACGCGCACGCTTGACGATGCTCCCTACCAGCAGGACTTGGACCTTACCGGTCCTCATCTCCTGGTCAAAGACTTCCTCTCCTTCCATTACCTCAGGCTCGACGCTCTGGATCCTGTCAGAGCTGCTCTTCAGCAGCTCCCTCTGGCTCCGGATGCGCAGGTTGTTGACATACTTGTCGAACTTCACTGGGAGATAGATCCCAGTCAGTTCGGCCGCCTTTAGGGCCCCGACGAACGCCTTAGCCATAAAGTCGGTCCACAGCAGACCATCCCGGTACTGCATCTTGTCGCCATCGAGGTTCTTCTCGGCAGCGTCAAACGTACCTGAATAGCTCCGCCTCGCGACTTCCACAGCCACGTAGCATTGCAGCATGTCCTCGGTGATCTCCAATCCACCGGCCCTGGCTTGAGCTGCCATGGTCCTTGTTCCTTGCAGGAACATGGCCCTCACCCCAGGGAGCATGATTGTGCCCCCTCCGATGAGTGGAAGCTCTCCACCGTTCTGGACGATCTGTCCCACTCTGTTGCGCTCTATACGGGTATGATCCACCTGACCGCTGAAGAACGGCTGCCAGGATTCGAACCACAACCTTCTGAGCTCTCCGACGAACCGACCAACGGTCTGTTCATGAGGGAACATCACGTCCAGCTTGTACGGGATAGGCTTTACCATGCGCCATTGCTCCTCCAAGAAGGAGTCGTTCATGGCATCCCGTACGTTCTTGATGGATTCGAGTGTCTCATCCACCAAACTGGGCTCGCTGACATAGTCACCAGCCAGCTTCCGGAATGCAGGTATGCGTCCCACCGGGACGTCATTTGCATCCTTCCGCCTGCCCATCCAGTTCCAGCAACGTGGATACACCTTGCTGAGGTTGATGACATCATTGGCTTTGTCCAACAGATCAGTATCTGCTGGACCACCTTTGCCCATCTTGATGCGATCGATGGAGTCCTCCAGCTTGCGTGCGAGATCCCGCAGCTGATGATCCTTCCTCTTGCTGAGCCATTCGAAGCACTCAGCCATCAGTTCGCATCTGTCCCAATTGCCGGCAGCATCAGCTTCCTTCCACTGCTCTGCCAGGTTGATGAGCATATGCCTCTTGTTGTCGCCACTCAGATGGACGTCCAACCTGATGGCATTGTCCAGTGGACCAATGGTCACTTGGAGCTTGGTTGCATCCAAGCATGCCTTGTACAAGTCGGGCATGCCCCAGATACGTGGCTCGGTGAGACCACGCTCGAGTCCCGGGATCTTGACCATTTGGTCGTCGATCTCCAGTTCTCCACCCGAGATGAACGGATTGTCCTCGTCGTCATCATCCTTCGACTTGCCAGTATCCATTGGTACTGTAGCCTCAGGATATGGCGGCACTGTGGCAAATGCCTCCACCAGCTTTGGATCTGTCAGTACGACAGCGGAGTCATCATGATCCGCGCCGCCAGCTCTCTTCAGCTGCTCACGTACGCTTCTTCCCATGATGATCCGACCACGGCCGGCAAACCGCTTGAATCTCCTCCTATCATCTTCACCGATGTTGTAGGCAATGATTGCCTCCTGGTTATGAGCCAGCGGCTGCCTGTAGATGACGATGGTCTGACCCGCAGGCGCGTCCATTGCACAGACGCATCCCTCAGGGATCACACTCTTCCTGACATCGACATTCCCCGTACGGAAGTCAATGGCATTGTCATCGGGCTGGAAGTACGCACGATATGCCTTGTCCTCATACGGTATCCTGCCTCTGTCGCACTGCATCGCGACGTTCATCAGGTGATTGACCACCCTCCTGAACAGGCCCGGGAATCTGAGTATCGGTACTCCATTACGGAGCGCCTCAATCAGACTCCATACCTCACCGTCGGGATCCTGATCTTCCAGCATCCCAGCCAGTGGTGCGATGTGAACGAGGAAGTAATGACGCAGCATATCCTCGTCATGTACGGCAGCCTTGAGGCCAAGCAGATACTGATTGGCCAGGCTGGTCCAGAGCTTGCTCGTGGCATTGCTCATGAAGCTGAGCATGCTTTGAATCTCAGTGAATGCGACACCTGCCTTCACTGCGCTCAGGCACCCAAGGAACACGTGCTCGGACTCTCCCTGCATCTTGGGACCGTACACGATGATCTGATAAGGCCCGTCCATGTCACGTACGTGCCAGATGCCCTTGCCGAAGTTGGACTTGGCAATCCATGTACCCATGAAGGCGTCACCGACTTCATAAGCCATGAGTAACTCTGCCTCGTCCTTCTCCTGCTTGGTAACAGCACGCTCCATCAAGTCCTCTCCCAGCTGATGCAGGAAGTTGACATCGATGTAGCAGCTACCGTCCACCATGGACACTTCGTCATCACCGAACTGATCCAGGTCGACATGCAATGCGGTGGCTTTCACCTTACCGAACAGCACATCGATAGCCGCTCCAACGACCTTGCGGCCTAATTGGAATGCCTCTCCATGCAGCAGCTTGACCCTTACTTCAGTCGGCTCCTGCACGGATACCTGTTGTTCACCGATCGGTTCACCTCTCACTGCCCACAGATGATGGGCCTTGAGACGCTTCATGTACTTCCTTGCCTTCAGCCTGTCGGCCTTGGTGCGGATATGCCACGTCAGTCCGATCATCTCGGACAGCGTCTTGATGCGCTTGCCGTCCGGCGCGATGAACCGTGCCGGTACCAGGATGGCACTTCCAGTGCCGTCATCGTACCAATCACCATAGAGTACATAGTGAGGTTCGACAACAGGCATGCTCGGATGCTGGAAGCCACGAGACCCATTCTCCAGTACATGAGCACCGGAGACATTAGCCAGGACACGTGACGCCGAGGCTACATGATCCCTGTTCCTTCCCTTGAAGCGGAACTCACCATAGGTGACTCCCTCATCAAGGAACAGCTCGAACAAGTTCGATGTGTCCCACGTGGTGTGAAACGTATACTCCTTGTTGAATGACCTGTAGTCGTGGTTGGGATACTTGTCGAACGGATACAGCTTGATTGCTTCGGCTGTGGAACCGTTCTCGGTATCGAAACCAAGTCGTAGAAGTCCCAGTTTGCTATCAACGTAGTCGATAGCGAAGTTCTTCTTAGTATGCATATACTTCCTCCATTGCGGTTGATACTGCGTGTACACTGAGTAACTCAGTGTTGTGCCCATAAGCACAGTAGGCGGCTTCTGTGCAAGCCGCCTCTCTGCCTACGCTGTGTGCTCTTCTGCAGCCGCGCCACCGCGTACTACATCAGATGCCACAGCCTTAACGGGCTTCTTGCGCATGATCTTGAGGACCTGCTTCTTATCATCCTCAGTCATTGCATTGAGCATGCCCAATGCCTGATCGAGTGTGAGTGCAGCCTGCGTCTTCACAGGCTTCATTACTCCACCGATCGGCTTCCTGAGTGTGGGAATAGTGGGTATTCCCCTCAGTTCATACAATGTCCAGACCCACGTAACCGTATGCCCTTTCATTGCATCAACCAATGCCACCCAGAGTTCCTTGTGCTGAAGGTCTTCGCCACGGGCTGTCTTCCAGCCCCTGGCAATACAGCCCTTCAGCCAGCCGTCCTTGTCATTCACTGCGTTCTTGACGTACCAGCTCTCTACGCAAGCGGTGACGTTGCAAGCTTCCTTCAGCTTGCTGAATCCGGTGATCACAGCAGTCAACTCCATCTGCAGCCTGCTGGTATTAACCTGCTTGGCTGAGAACGTCTTGACGTGGCTACCGCACACCAACGAAACCTGGTATTCACCAGCGTTGGCACTGAATGTGCTAGATACACACACTCCCTCAGCGAACATGATTACGTTCGTCATTGCATTCTCCTTGTGGTAGTTGGTGTTACAGGATTGCTGCTTCAACATCGTCGTCGTCCAATGGATTATGGATGACGGGCTTAACGCGCAGATCTGCAATGAACAGATCAGCCTTATGCCTGCGCATGTAGTTGTACGTGGTATCAGCGGCTGCCCAATCATCCAACACGAACTTGGGCTCGTGATTGACGATGAACAGGTAGGTTGCCCCTAGAACAAAGGGCAATACGTTCTGGTCGTGGTAGACAGGAGCAAGCTCATTGCCTACCAACGACTGGGCATTCTGTATCTGCCGTTCAAGATGCTTCTCATGGTTCGTATGCAGATTCAGCTGGTTACTGCCAGCAGGCTCAGACTTGGGCAGTCGGACATAATCCAATGCCAACTTCAATGCCTGCTTGACATACTGCAATTGCGTTGTATTCACAGTTCGCTCCTTGTATCCATCAGCTTGATGAGCTCTTCGAGGTGAAGGGTGGACGCGGCCGATTGCTCGAATGCCTCATCTACCGCTTCCTTGACCACGAAGATCTCCCTGATCAGATCGATGACCTGCTTGACTGTGCAGTTCAGACGTACCTGCGGATTAGAGTCATAGCGCTCTTGGATTGCGGTAACTGCCTCATCCAACAGCCTGGAGCCCTTCTGCAGGTTGAAGAGACTTGTGACACTAACTGTCCCTGTGGTCTCTTCTTCATTGATAGCCTTCTCAAGATCGCCGGCTACCGTATTGACTACTCCCATGATGCTTTCACTGAACTTCATTGTGGTTCTCCTTGTGGTACTTGGTTGATGTAGCGTTAGCTATTGATTGTCTGATATCCATTGTGATTCTCCTTGTATATGCTCCAGTTGAGCTGGGCATAGCAGGCTGCCTCTGTGCAGGCAGCCGCCCTATGCCTAGGGAGCTAGTTCATGAGTTACTTGATATAGCCAAGGACCTTAAGCGTGCTAAGGGCCTGATCGTAGTTCATGCCATGACGCTCAATAAGGTGCTTCGTACGATACAGATTGCTGGCATCATACGGAACACCGGTAGTTGTAACACTGGGATGCTGGATAGCATCCAGTTCACGTTTGTACATCGCGCCGATAAGAGCGATTGACTCCATTGGCGGTTTAACGCTGTTGAACTGACGTTGCTGATGAGCAGCAACAGCATGACGTACGGTGCGCTTCACACCATACTTGATGCTGCGAGCTACCTGGAATACTCCACATCCAAATGCGTTCATGATCTATCTCCTTGTGATTGATACTCAGTTACTAATGAGCACCCTGCAAGCTGCGTATAGACGCCTGCAGGCTGACCAAGTTAGTTAGCTCAGCATGCTGGTATAGGTATCCTCATACCGGTCTGACTGAGCGATTGCTTGGTTGTACAACTCAGCACGCTTTGCCTCAGCAGCTTCCACTTCATTGACAAGCGCTATCTGGCGCTGTGCTTTGAGGAATGCCTTGACAGGCGTCCCAATGATTACGACGATCAATACCATTACTGCAAGTACTACGAGTAACTGCATCATTGTGATTCTCCTTGTGGTGGTGGTTGAACTACATTGTGGTTAAACTACTAGCTACGGGGCGCTACGCCAATGAGCAACCCCGCGATCCAGTAATAGAGTGTGAGCACTCCCATTACTGTTCCAACGACCAATTCGATCGTTTCGAACGTACTGAGACTAATGATCCAACCCCAGATGTTACCCAACATTGTGTTATCTCCTTTGTGGTTTGTGGTTGTTACTTGATCACTGGTTTCCCAGTGACCAAGTAGCGAACGATGGCAACGATGATTACCACGTACGAGGCCATTACTGGCCTGACAACACTGTGGTTACAGCCGCCTTGGCTGACTTCGCAGCCACGCCATACTTCTTGTTGATTGCGTCGTATGCAAGCACACGATTGAGCGTCGAGAGCGACGAGGCAATGGCGATGTTGTCATTCGCCTGCAGGACGCCTACGTACGCGTCCAGCACGACACCGAGACCGGAGTCAACTGCCTTGACAGCCTTGGTGGCACCCTTGCAGATGACGTTGCCCCACAGTGAAGACATTGTGGCTGCGAAGCGCTCTGAAGCGGGAATGGGTTCTGACACTGTTGTTGCATCGACAGTTGCATTGATTGTTGTAGCCATGGTGATTCTCCTTGTGATACGAGGTTAGTGGTTGTACTCCCGGCCATATAGCCGTCATCAGGAACGGGCATACCCGTCCTATACCCTCCACGATGGAGGGTATTACGACCCTTACTACAGGTCGGAGTTAGTTGTACCAGGCGGTTGCTTTGGCATTGATGCCCATGCCTTTGAGTCTGTCTACTTCGTGCACGCCGGCGGCTAATGCGCCGACCATCAGTACTCCACCAGTGACGCCTGCAACGATGGCTGCCTTGGTTGCTACTCCTGTGCACAGTACTACCAAGCCGCCAACCACCAATACATCGCTGGTCACTGACGCTGCCACGATAAGCTTCTGCTTCGTTGTTCCATACTTCATGATGTTGCGGATGTCCTTAAACATGATGTTCTCCTCCATTGCGGTTGAACTACGTTGTGGTTGAACTGACCTATCCAAGGATGGATAGCCGGTACGGGGTATACGCCTATCCAAAGATGGTGACGAATCCGGAGGCATGCTCCATGGATACGGCCAACATGGCGACGAACACGATTGCTGCGATGAAGATCACTGTGAGTACGGCATACGGACGTGCTGAGCTGATGAAGTTCTTCATGATAGTTCTCCTTTGTGCAGTTACTGCCAGGTAGAGCTGGCGCTCTTACTACATTGCTGATGGGCTCATCAGGTGGCGCGTAACGCCACTACATGGTCTGTCTCACGACAGTCCATGTTTCGCCCTGCACTCACAGCCCGAAGGCTGTGAGCATTGCGTTGCGTGCATGTACAACTGCACGGCGGACGTCTTCCACAGACGTCACGATCTCGACTCTCTTCGAGCCGAAGATCACAGAGCCGCTGTAGCCGCTCTGCTTGTAGGGCACGAACGCTACGCTCGTGCCCACCACAGGCATTGCAAGCAGAGACTTGATCTCTGCTTGCGCCTGCACGAACTGGTAGTCGCCAGTCTCGATGCGATCCATCAGCTCGGAGACCGTTGTCTCCAAGCCCGACCGCACATCCTCAACTGTGGAATCACAGTCAAGGATGAGATCCAACGACACTGACAACCTGTTGAAGGTTGCCAAGGAAGCCTCGAACACCTCGAGGCCTGAAACGGTTGTGTTGGACATGATGTCCTCCTTGCACTGCCTGCCTCTCGGTCAGGACTTAAGTGCTACGGTGTGTAGGAGTTAACTGGGGGTGGGCTCGAAATGAGACTCCCCACCAGTACCTCCTACACAACTAACCTAGTGTCTTCTCTGTATGGAGTGTTCTCTGTATGTGGTCTCTCTGTTGACCATCAAAGGTGGTAACGAAGCCCCAGTGGTCTTGGGGTACATATATGTAGAAGTCTCCCGGCTATACATATGAAAGTGATTCCCCTACGCGCGCGGGATTCGTGTAGAGTTCTACTCATGTATGTCTCTGGTCCAGGGATAGTCTTCATCAAAGGGCAGGAGGGGTTTCGGCCGACTGTCTATGGGGACGCCGGCCATCAGGCGATCGGGTACGGCCATGATCTACTGCCCGGACAGAGCTACCCCAATGGGATCAACCAGATACAGGCCAACGCCTTGCTCCTTGAGGATCTTCAGCCGGTGGAGAAGGAGGTTACGTCCCTGATGCCTCAGTGCAACCAGAACCAGTTCGACGCCTTGTGCAGCTTCGGTTACAACGCCGGAGTCTTTGGGCTGAAGGTCATGCTCGCACATGGATTCAGTAAGATACCAGATCAGCTGCCAAAGTGGGACTACTCAGGAGGGGTGGTGGATCCTGCCTTGACCAAGAGAAGGGCGGCAGAGTTGGCATTGTTCATGACGCCCTGTTGACAGGAGTAAGCCTATGCGCGGACCCTATTACGTAGCTCCAATACGGTATTGGTTCCGGGTAGGCTGGGGGGTTTATAAACAGCTGGTCAGGAATGACGGTAAACTGATGTATGAACCCATCCGGGTCTTCTGGTGGGGTGGACCATTCGGGTCAAGGTTGAGAGCCCGGCAGTTCTGCCGGCGTTGGATCAGGAGGATATATGAGGAATCGCAAGCTAGGAGTAAAAGGGTTCAAGAAGGACAGCCGCACTCTTAAGCTGGGCAAGTACTTGCAAGCATTACCTCCAGCTCCTAAGTCCCGTAGCTGGTTCCACGGGGTCTCGAGCTTTGGGGAAATGCTAAACGATCAGTTGGGTGATTGTACGATCGCGGCTTGTGGACACGCCGTCCAGATATGGTCCTTGAATGCCAGTGGCACGGAGATCACTGTGCCTGACTCTGAGATTGAGACCATCTATGAGAAATGGTGCGGATATGTACCTGGTGACCCGAACACTGATAACGGTGGAGTTGAGCTAGATGTCCTTGGGGATTGGCTGCATAACGGCTTTGCTGGTCACAACCTCGCTGCCTACGCTTCGGTCAATCCAGCCAACCTGGGTGAGGTCAGGCAGGCGATCAACCTGTTCGGCGGAGTCTATATAGGTATCAACCTTCCTCTGAGTGCCCAGAACCAGAACATCTGGTATCCAGTGTCGGGGCCGGATAGTGTTCCTGGATCCTGGGGTGGGCATGCAGTCTTCGTCCCCGCATACGGTTCGTCTGGCCTCACCGCTATTAGCTGGGGAGAACCTCTCTCCATGACCAACGGCTTCTGGACAGAGTATGTCGAGGAAGTCTATGCCCTTCTATCCCCGGTGTTCATAAGGAGCAACACCGAAGCGCCATCGGGATTCAACATGGCCGCACTTGAAGCTGACTTGGCTACGATCACATAGGAGACTCTATGCTTAGCTACATCAACCCCAAGAACGGGCCCGTCCTCCCAGGCGAGGAGGAACGGGAAGTGGTTTACGCCAGGGATCAGAAGGAGTACAACCCCCTTCGGACACTGAGAGGAGCTGCTGTCGAAGTACCGGTCCTGTCCAGGTGGTCGCCAACCGAGGAACAGAGGATGGCGATCTATGCCGGCAAGGACATCTTCCTCAATCTGTTCACCTTCGGCGGGCCACTTCAACCAATACAGATGTTCATTGGCTCGGACGGCGACGCCATCGACATCAAGGACGTCATAGAAGCAGGCCACGCCAAGAAGGATACCGGTTCATCTGAGATCACTCATATGACCTGTCGTAGTCGAATGGAGCAGCGCGGACCATGGGAGTACAGGGAAGGATTGGATACCTGGGAGTATAGCCCCAATGGAGATAGGATCTGCAGCTTCTGCGGGTCTCTTCATCCAGACGACTTCATGGAGCTGGTCAGGCAGGCGGCCGAAGGTGGAGCTGAAGAGGTTGTAGAGATCGAGCCCTCCGACAAGAGCTACAAGATCTACGTAGGCCGGCAGTCTGTCAGGAACGCCTCCGTGGGCGGAATCAAGTTCTATACATGGCACTTACCATCGCCCATATCCGACGAGAACAAGGCCCTCTTCCAGCAAGCAGTGGACAACACCAGGAAGAGGTTCGAAGACATGATGGGAAGGAACTACCCTGGATGAGCGGCAAGCCAAAACCACCAGACCCTCCGAAGCCCAAGGGACAAGGTCGCAAGAAGGGTACGCCTAGTATGGGTGGCAGGAAGAAGAACCGGTCGACTCCTGGACAGGACACTCCACCGGTGTCCGAAGAGCAGCTGCGGGAATGGTTACGAGAGCAGGGTAAGCAGTAGTGCTAGAATCTCACCAGAGAGGATCTATATGCCGAGCATGATCAAGCCTTTACCACCCAAGAAGCCCATCCCCTTGCCAGCTAATACGTATGCGTCAGCTGGCCTGGTCAAGGCCGTAGACATCAACATCCTTCTAGAGGATGGGACCAGACTGGTCGCCACCGGCGGCCACGCAGCCGACATCTACAACTACCTGATGGATTGCGAGCGCTACTGCGCAACCAATATAGGCACAGTGTCGCCTTACCTGGGTCCTATGCTCAATCGGTTTGATCCGAGTGGCAACAATACCCCAATGTCCAGTAAGACCTAGCGTATGGAGGAGAACATGAGCGAGTACCCTGTCAATGAGTACCCGGAAGCAGGCGGGCAGGTAGGCTTTGAATCAGAGCCAGCCGAGCCCAAGTTGGTTGTAAGCCCAGGCACACCACTGGCTTGCACCTGTTGTCACCGCATGAACATGCCCGCTTACTACCTGAAGCGGGCCAACGGCAAGTACGAAGTGCTTTGCTTCGCCAACGGCCAGGGTTGCTGGGAACGATCCAGTCGATCCTTGTGCTCCTATACCGACCCGGTCGAGCAATGCATGGACCTGGCGGAATACGTCGTCATGTACGGGATAGCCAACGACATGTCTCGGCGCGCGGTATGTACCAGGCACCTCTCCGCAGTGATGAATGGGGCCCCCGAGTACCGCATCTATCCGATCGATGAAGACTGGGTAGCTAAGTAGTATCGGAGGACGACCATGAGTCGCAGTGAGAGGTTCTGGATTTGGCTTACCATAGTTGTGTTGGCAGCCCTCACATTCCCATCTTGGGGGTTCAGAGTGCTTGCGTTGTGCGGGTTCCTATCCGCGCGGCTCCTCCGAGAAGGTAGATCTATCGGGGGAAAGGCTATGAGCCAAAGACGTTGGGCCGCTTAACCTTATCCTCAAGCCTGTATACTAGACAGGCTTGAGGATAGTTCCATGCCCATGCAACCTGACACCCGATCGGAAGACATGCTGCCTCAGCTACCCAACGGCACGGCGGTGGATTCCCCTGTCAAGTTCACCTATGATGCACTACTGCCTAAGGCCAGCGATCTCAACCTGTCTCAGTCTCAGGTAGATGAGTTGGCAGCATTCGAAGCCTCGTTAGTCATCCTTGGACCGGCGGCTGGATCAGTATTGGTGTGTCCGGGTAATCAGGAAGACCTGACCGATGACAAGAAGTGTGCCTATGCAGCCAAGTGTCCTCTTATACGTATGAAGAAGGCCCCACAGGGCAAGCTGTGCCCAATCGAGAGGACGATTACCGAGCAAAGGTTCTCCAGCTGGTGCAAGGTGGTAGGCCAGGAGCCAGATCAGCTGACCGAGGATATGAGGACCCTGGTATCGGATCTGGTTTGGATGGATCTGCAGATCCAGCGCTGTGTGAACATCCTGTCCACCGGTGAAGCCGCCCGCATGACCCAGACGAACATTACTGAGGCAGTCAACTACACCGACGGAGAGGGAGAACAGCAAGTACTTCCCCTGACCTGGGAACGGGTGATGCACGTGAACACCCTGCGCCTGGACAGCCTACAAGATCGCCGCCGCATGCTCCTCAAGGACGCTATGTTGAACAATGAGCAGCGTTGGAGGATAGCCAAGTCCGAGATCAATGCCAAGGGAACTGACTTGGGCTCTCGTCAGGCGCAGAGGGCCGCCAAGCTACGTGGGCTGGATCCTGTCTTTGACTAAACCACTATACTAGACAGGGTTGAAAGGAAGTCTCATGAGTGTCTTCGGTGAAGCAATCAACTCGTTCCGTGGGATCGCAGGTAAGTACTATAGTTCAGGCCCAGCGATGAGGGCTAGAGCCGTAGCCAGCCGTCTGGCATATGCTCCGAAGCTCGGTGCAATAGGTGCTGCAGGCGGAGCTATTGTGGGCGCAGGAGCCGGAGGACGTGATCACCGGTTATCAGGTGCCATGGCTGGGGCCGGTCTGGGCTCACTGGCTGGGGTTAGTCTGAGGGCAGCCGCCGGTGCTCGCGGAACGATGCTAGGATCCGGAGCTTCTCAGAGGTTGTTAGGCGGATCTACTCGTGGGCGTGCTAATCCTATTGGTCCTCGTGGACCGTTTGGTATGGGTGGTCCGGACAGATTGAGACTCGGTCCTGGTGGGAGAGGTCCTGGGATTGAGAGTAGAAACATCTGGGGCCCGACCTTCATTACGCAACCAGCTACGAAGCTGATGTAGGAGATGTGGTATGAACTTGTTCAGTGAACCAGTGATCAGGATAGGTGGAGCAGCTGGTGCATTCCTGCATTCCCACGGTGCGTCTGCAGCTGGTCGTATTGCCAGTCGCATGGCCTTTGCTCCTACGACAGGGTTTATAGGAGCTGGTATTGGATCGCTAGTCGGTGCTAAAGCTGCCGGAGGTAGTTACTGGGGCGGTCGCCGAGCTAGGGGTTCAATGGCAGGAGCAGCTGTGGGTGCAATGGCAGGGTTAGGCTTAGCCGGTGCAGGGGCATCCGCTGCTGCTCGTTGGCTAGGATCGGGAGCTGGGGCAGCGAGGATGCTGGGACGAGGAATATAGGTGGCCGTAGCTGATTCTATTGCCGGACGGATTGGTGCCGGTCTCTGGCGAACCAATCCACTGCTGAGTATAGGTATAGCTGGAGGCTTGGGTGCTGGAGCTTATGCCGGGGCTCACACCTTCGCGGCTTCCGACGGCTCCATAGGAGAGCGTTCCGAAGCAGCTGGTAAGTCGGCTAGTCGGTATGCTCTAGGCGGAGTGCTGGGGTTGGGAGCTCTGTCGGTAGTAGCCAACCCAGCCCTGGGCATTACCGGGGGTATAGGTAAAGCTGCCGGACGCTTCACAGGCAGCATACCCAACAGGGCCAGGAAGTATCGCTGGGATGTAACCGGTAGTTACAACAAAGGAGCCGTCCGGGCTCGCAATGAGGTTCTGGAAGGTGAGTTCGGAGTAGGTCGGCAAGCGGCCGAAGGGCCTCTATCCAAAGCAGCCACCTCCGCCATGCACTGGGAAGGTATGCAGGGTGGAGCAATGGAGGTCATGGAGAAGCAGAAGGGCCTGATGATCGGCGCAGGTGCCGGCATAGGAGCTCTGATTGGCAGCAAGTTGGATAAGGACGATCCCCGACGTGGTGCCATGAAAGGGGCTGTAGTCGGAGGCGGCGCAGGCTTGGCAATCTCACATGGGATCAGAGCTTCGAGGGTGTGGAACAAGTTCGGCGCTGTTGGCAAGGGAGGGGCAATTGGAGCACTCAGCTTATTGGCCTTTGGAGCGACAACAGCTGTAGCTAGACCCAAGTATGCTTCTGTGGATGTGGCTCAGAGGGAAGACTACGGAATGCATGACAGAATGAATGCTATTGGGGCGACCGGCGATGTAGTGCTGGGCCTGCATAATGCGAGGTAGATGTGCTCGAGATCAGTCCACGCGAATCGCCGGTGATCGAAGCCTCCATGTTCAGGGACATGAAGGGTGCGTTCTGGAGCGGACACAAGATGACCAAGGACAACATCTTGTGGGGCATACCGGCGTTAGCTCTGGAAGCAGGCACGGCTCAGCCAGGGGAAGCAGTACCAATCATGACGGGCCGGCTTGCCGGGTTGGCCGTGCAGCCTGCACTAGGTGGCGCAGTATCGGCTGCGCTAGTCGCCACGATTGGTTGTCCTCCAGCAGCTGCGGCCATAGCTGGAGGTTTGTTGGCTGCGTATCTATCGACCAAGATGGAAGATCCTCTGATCAAAGGGTTGAGCTGGGTCAGTAAGCGTGGGCAGGAAGGAAGGCATGTTACTTTCGGCGGTAGTGTGGACGACACAGCAACCGCTCAGAAGCGTCGCCAGCGAGCAATGCGCGAGATGTCTGGAGCATTAACTCCAGCCCGACAGTGGTTAGGGCAGGAAGCCCTTACCCTTCACCGCTAGGAGATATCAATGGCCATACCCCCGATGAATGATCCGAAGTCCGATCAAGTAGGTCAGCTGCGCAGTACTTTCTCCCCCGCTCCTGTCATGGGACTTCCGCCTCGCTGGAACGTTGGCGATCTGCCACAGTCCTACTCAACACCAGTCAGTCTGATCACTGCGACGGCTGGCAACGCCACGTCTGCAGCCTTCGATCCACATGCTAACTCGGTAGAACTGTGGGCTACGTTCTCCGACAACGTTACCACGTGCTCCATAGTCGTCTATGGTGACGACGGCACAGGTAACTTCGTAGAGTTAGCCAGCTTCAACAAGGTGAGCATGATCAACTGCAGCAATCTATCTGTAGGTGAGTTCACCAACAACATCAGCCTGGGCGGACGCAGCATCAAGGTGGCTATCACGAACTACACCGGTGCAGGTACCATAGCCATCGGATGCAATCGCCTGAACTAGGAGCTTGATGAGTACTCAGTTCATTCCCCTGCTGGCTTTCATGAGTGCCAAGCCGAAGGCTGAGCAGATCTTCTTATCGAGAGTAGTCGGCCGCGATCTGAACCCCGATGGCAGCGATAAGGGCATTGTGCGCCGCATGCAGAACGACATCTGCAAGAAGTGCCACGCGGAGTATCAGACGAAGTTCCCTGGTCAGCCATTCGATATCAAATGTCGCGGCATCTATGATGACGAGTTCTTCGAGAAGAAGCGTCAGCAGATGGAGGATGCTGGGGAAGCCATGCCTCTCGAGGAAGTACGTGAGATCTACGACCCTGCATTCTGGGGTCTGCGTCACATCGTAGCCAGGAACTCCGACAGTGAATACAAGCCGTTCGTAGCTCGCTGGTATCAGAGAGAAGCCCTAGTATGCACCGCGCCTCGCAAGATTGATAGGTGGGGGCGTGGTCTTGGAAAGACCCTGAATGGTGTATGCGAAGAGCTTCACTTGTCCCTGACTCGCAAGAACCTGGAGACGGCTATTGTCTGCCCGCAGCAGACTCAGGCTGAGCAGTGGTACGTAGAGATCCTGGATCAGGTCAATAACTCGCCAACACTGGGCGACGTCTTGGCTGGACAGAAGCAGTCTCCCTATTACCTGCTGCGCTTCAACAACGGGTCGCTGATCAAGATCTTCACTGCTGGATCAGGTTCAGGTAAGAAGGGCGGAGCCATTCGCGGTCAGAACCCTCGTCGTATACGGATTGACGAGCAGGACTACCTGGCTGAGGCTGATTACGACGCCATTCAACCACTGCTGCGTCGCTTCAAGGAGTTGACTTTCCATGGGTCATCAACCCCGACCGGTCTGCGTCAGACTTACTATCGCATGTGCAGGATCTTCCCTGACTACAGGGAGTTCTACCATCCAATCACTGACCATCCGGATTACTCCGAGGAGATGCGTGAAGCGTGCATGCGCGAGGCAAAGACCACCGAGCGCTACCAGCATGAATACTTGGCGGAGTTCGGATCCCCACTGGCAGGTGTATACAAGGCTATCTTCGTCGATCGTGCTACAGACTTCCACCGCCACAAGGATGTTAGGTGGAGTCCTGCCAGACGCTACATCATGGGAGTCGACTGGAATGGTGAAGGAACCGGCACCAGGATCTATATCCTCGAATACGACCCGGAGACCAGACGGCGTCGGACGGTGGATCATTCCGTTGTAGATGAGGTCGATGCGACCACGGTGAAGTCTATTGCCGAGATCAAGCGCCTCAACAAGAAGTGGATGTGCGACCACATTTATGTGGATGCCGGCTTCGGTGCTTCCCAGGATGAGTTGATCAAGCTGGAAGGTCAGATGGCAGGCAAGAGTGATGCCCAAACCTACAAGCTGAAGAACATCCACAAGATCGACTTCGGAGGATCCCTGATCTTCAATAAGCTGGTTCCCAATAGGGAACCGGGTGAGAAGAAGACCCCACAGTCCATCAAGGAAGATGAGGAGAAGCGCCGTACCAAGCCATTCATGGTTGAAGGCGCAGTGATGGCTATGGAGCAGGAGCTGGTAGAGCTATCCCAAGACGACGACAAGATCCTGATTGACCAGATGCGTGGTTACAGAGTCAAGACTTGGTCTGCGCATGGTATGCCAGCCAGCTATGAGACAGATGCTGAGACTGGCGACCACGATCACGACGCCTGGGTGCTGGCTATGTTGGGCATTGAGATCAACTATGGTCTCTACCAGACCGTTGAAGCCGTGCGACGCTTGGCACAGATCTTCCATGTAGCCAGCTGGGGTTCAGGGCCAGGGATGGCGGCTCCGGCTGACCCAATCATGTCCGATGAGCCTACGACACCTGAAGAGGCTAACCGTAGTGCTCTGCGCAATCGATCCGGGGTTCCTTCCAGGGCCATTCGAACTCCACGGTCGGCTTCGCGCGTAGTATATAGCGGAAGAGGTATGGCTTACGTAGCTAGGGATGCAAGTCAGCAACAGGCAGGGAGAGTTCCTTCACGAACGGCGTTCTTCCAGCAGGCCAAACCCTCAATCCCAAGTTCTCCATTCAACTCAATCGCCACGGGCTTGGTGTTCGGCAAGGGCATGCCCTTTGGGAGTGGTAATGGCCGTTGATACGAACATAGCAGCTGGATATCTGTCTGCATTCGAAGGTCCTATAGGTGTGTCCGTGCAGTCCAAGCTTACCAAGTGGCCTATCCTGCAGTTGATGGGATTCGCTGGTTCGCTGGTACATCACAACCAGACCTTCCACGGAGTGAAGGACTTCAACGTACAGATGGGAGAGTATTCCAGCACCAACGGCATTCTGAGTGCAGCCTGGAACGTGATCAAGCAGCTGGCACCAAGCAATCCGTCGGTTCTGCTGCGCATGTTCCCATCACCGATACTTGGTATGGTGGGGACTGAGTTCCAAGCATTGCCTAGCTTTGGAGAAGCATTCGCAGTATCCCCAGACCAACTGAAGCAGCCAGGTACGCTGCAAGCCGCGATGGACAACCCTAACGCCACAGCCACGGTGCTGTCCGACTCGTCTATCAACATCATAGGTAGCTAATGTCGTTCGAGCCGATTACCTTTGCCTATACTCCGCCGCCCACTGTTCCTGATCAGGAACTGGGTGGAGTTGCGGTGGCCGAACCGCCAGTTGCAGCACCGGGAGCCACAGTCCCGTCCAATACCTCCTTGGCTGCCTCATTGGCTGCCCAGTTGGGAGATCTGGTGGCAACCTCAGGGTATCTTCAGTCTGTTATCCAAAGCCTGTATTCAGGACTGGGGATTACAGTAGATCAGTCCAGTAATCCAGAGCTTGCAATGGCCCTCAGCACGATATACAACGGGCAGGTGCCTGCGGCGGTATCACTGACGATGTATGCGAACATGCTGGATGCTGAGTTAGGGGTCCTGCAGGTCAATCAAATAGCCGGCCCTAATGCTGGGGTTGAAGCCAATACCCTTCAGCATCAGGCTCTGATGACAGTCAACAAGTCAGTCGAATCACAGCTAGCGGCAGACGGAGGAGTAGCAGCCCAGTCGGCATTGCTGCTGAGATCTCTGAAGTCCAGCGCCATCATGAACGCTGGGATACAGAGCCAGCTTATGGCATATCCGGCGGCTACCCCTACTCCCTCAACACCAGGCTTGAACGTCATCCAAGCCAGCACTATTGATATCGGCAGCGATACAGCGGCGCTGGTTCAGTCTCAGATCGATGCGGCAGGACTGGTTAGCTCTTCTATGTATCAATCCCTGACTCAGCCAGATCCTATTGCTTCGGACGCGATCAATGTAGTAGCGGCTTTGGCGACTTCTGGTATCGCTGACTTGATTCGCATGAGCTCTCTGCTCAGCATGACCAGCGGGTCTCTGACCAGCTCGTCGCAGGGTCTGTCAACTGGAATGTCTTCCTTCATCCTTCCGCAAGCTGTGGCCCAGGCCTCTGGACTGATGATGCAGTTGGACAGGATCGTGCAGATGGCGGTCAAACCAAACTCGTCCGCCAGCAACGCGGTAACGTCCGCGACGCAGCTGTTGTCCGGAGTAATGAAGACTGCCGGCTCTCTGGTTGGCGTAGTTCGTTCCATGAAGCTGCCGTCTCCTGTGCAGACCACGGGTCCATTGGCTGGCATGCCGATGATCAACTCGGCGTGCAGCGGGTTGCCCATCGGCAATCCTATGCCTCCGTCGATGGCAAGTCTGGGAATGAGCCCTGGCATCAGTGAGATGAGCAGTATAATGAGCTTCTGCTCAAGCAAGACTAGTGGAACTCAGGCGCTGCAGCAGGATTCATTCCAGCGACTGACTGCCAGAGTGAACGCAGATATGGGCAAGTCGGTACAGATACTGGCGGCCATTTCCAGCATGGCTTCTCTGGCGTCTATGGTGACAGCGTTCATCAAGCAGCAGCAGAGCAGTAAGGTTGTATCAACTCAGAACCCCTCTACACAGCTCGCGACCGTTGGGAGTGTGCTGGCTTCATCCACGACTGGTTCTGGCGCGTCTTATGTGGTTCAGAACGGGGTAGTGTCTGTAACTCCCCTGGCCGTGCCTCCTGTAACTCCAAGTGCGGCTGCGGTGTTTGCCAAGTCAGGTATCCAGAGTTCATTGACCGGACTCAGTCCGGTGGGGAGCTAGAATGGCTAGTGCTACGAAGGTGATAGATCAGCAGCTGGTGATCAATAAGCGTGTACGCGAGTGGTCTGCAGATAAGCTCGTTGCCGGTCGTCCGGTGCGCAAGGACACAGCTCTGATGAAGCCATGCCTTGATGGGCTAGCCACACATGCGGATCTGAATGAAGGTCCGGCTTCAATGAGCGAGCGCTTCATCAGTGATAGAGAGCTGTTCCAAGGAGACGGCATCAAGAAGCTGGAGCCTCTAGGTATCACCATGGCTCAGAGAGTCGACGACGCCAACCAGACCTATCGTCGCCTATGGGGAATCATCCAGCCGGAGTACAACCTGCTCGAGCCATTCACCATCTTCGACTCCGAGCCATTCGTCCGTCAGGCCATCAATCGTAAGATCTCCCTGATGTTCCGTAACGGCTTCGAGATCATAGGTGATCAGGATCCAGATATCGAATACCTCCAGCGCCGACTGGACGCTATGGAATACGTCATGGAGCGTACCACGGAGAGCTTCTACAAGCAGATCCTGATCAATCTGCTGCTATGCTCCAACTGCTTCCTGCAGAAGATCCGTCATGAGAACGCGACCATTGTGTCCAAGAAGCCAGGCCGGCCTGTACCGGTAGCCGGCTATCGTCTGATCCCCTCACACATGATCTTCCCCTACCTGGAGAACGGTATACCAGCCAAATGGCGTCGCTTCTTCGACACCGGAGCTCCGTTCGAGGACATATCCCTCGAGGACATCGTTCATCTCAAGTGGGACGTCAAGCCAGGACATCGGTTCGGTACTCCCAGGACTGTTGGAGTCAGAGACGACCTGTTTGCCCTGCGCAGGCTAGAGGAGAACGTCGAGCTGCTGTTCGTCAACTTCCTCTTCCCGCTGTTCCACGTGGCTGTGGGAAGCAAGGAGAACCCGGCCGGCTTTGACACTGAGAGTGGCATGGACGAAGTGCAGATGGTCCAGTGGCAGATCCAGAACATGCCCAAGGAGGGTATGTTCGTCACCGACGAGCGGGTCATCGTAAAGGCAGTAGGCTCCGAGGGTAAGGCTCTCGACTACTCCAAGCTGATCGAGCACTACAAGAGCCGCATCTACGTAGGCCTGGGTATGAGCGCGGTCGATATGGGAGACAGCAAGGGTGCCGGCTCTCGTTCAACGGCCGACAACATCTCCCAGAACCTGAAGGATGCCGTCAAGGCTGATCTGGAGATGTTCGGTGGACTGATCCGCATGTCCATCTTCAAGGAGTTCTTCAGCGAGGCTACCTACTCGGTCTCCGTTCAGAGGGCTGTTGCTCGTACCTGGTTGCACTTCCATGAGATCGATCTGGACAACAAGATCAAGTTCGAGAATCACATTATCCAGTTGTTCCTGAACAACTTGGTTGATGAGGACGAGGCTCGCAAGCTGGTCGGTAAGCAGGCGTTCAAGTCCGCCCAGAAGAAGAAGCTGAACTTCGATCTCCATGTAGTCCGGCTGGTAAAGGAGACCGCTGAAGCCAAGGCAGACTCCGCCATTGAGATCGCCGAGCATGCCACTCAGCAGCAGCTGAAGCTTATCCCTGTTCAGACCGAAGCTGCTAAGGCACAGGCCAACATCGAGATGAAGAAGTCAGGCACACTGACCGAACACCACGAGCGCAAGACCGCTGCAACCATCTCCTTGTTGCAGGCAAAGACCGAACACTTCAAGGCCACCGGTACAGGAGGAGCACCACAGAGGGCTACAGCCAAGAAGTCCAACCCGGCCCAGAAGAGTGTGCAGAACAAGGAGACTCCTACCAACCAGCATGGGTCTAACCTGGGTCCGACCAAGGCCAAGAGTGGTCTGGAGCACCTCGCTGCAGAGTGGACAGACTCCCTCGTACAGTTGATGGGGGAGCTGAAGGACGAGAACGGGACGATCGATCACGAAGCATACCAGGATAAGATCCGGTCTACCCTGGAAGGTATCCTGGCTCGTGAAGAAGGAGGAATCCCTAACGCTGAAGAGAATGACTATACTAGACAGGCACGAAAGGGGTTGGATTACCTGGCCACTGTGGCAGGTACCACTTATGACCCCGAACTTCTCTCAGTACTGATTACATCGGCGCTGAGTGACAATGAGGATGAGAATGGCAGAATCTCAGATACCGACGATCCGGAAGCAACCGCTGACGCCTGATTATCAGTTCGTTCCGCAGCCGGTTCGCAAGTCTCCTATTCCACCTCGGTTCGAGGGGCAGATCCCCATTAACCTGCCCAACGGAACGATCATCAACCCAATAACGAAGTAGAGGTAAGCATGGCCTGGTTAGAGATGAAGGACTTCTGGACCTTCAAGACCAAGGAAGTCCTAGAGAACAAGCGCAATCTCTTCGAATGCCGCGACTCTCAGTCGGACACCGGCCATAGTCTGCTCGTTCGTATGGCGGCGACGCATGCCGGTATCGTGAATGGCAATATGCGCTTCTATCGCCCCGACAAGATGCAGGAAGGTATTCACACCTGGCTGCCAAAGTCGACCAAGGATGGGGTGGTGCTTCAGACGCCGCGCCCAGTCCTGATCAAGCATGATGAGCGCGGGGACGTCCTGGGACGTGTGTTGGACGCCAAGTATGTGGACGATAGCTGGCGTTATGTCAACGACTTCCCCATGGTCAAGGACTTCTTGTTCTATCAGAGGGACGGTAAGAAGCGTCACGACCTATTCAAGTCTGTCGACTGGGTAGTGAAGAACCTGATGCCGCTGGATGAGTACACCGGTCTGGGCTATACCGACCTGGGCGTTCGGATCACCAATCCGGACGGCATACGCAAGATCCTGGCCGATGAGTATCTCACCGTATCAGTAGGGTTCAAGACGGATTCCGCACTCTGCTCGATCTGCCACACCGATTGGGCCGAGGACGGCAAGTGCGAGCACAAGCTGGGCCAGAAGGTGGATGGCGACCAGATGTTCCTGATCTCCGGGTGCTTCGATAACCAGGAAGTCAGCTTCATCAACTTCGCCGCCGATCCTTTCGCGACCACGATCAGCAAGGAAGTGCTGACCGACAGTCTAGAGAAGATGTTCTTCCTGGGCCTTACTACACAACAGCAGGGTAGCCTCTTGGCAGCAGGCGCAGCCGGCAGCATGCGTATGACGGACGGGCTGTACGACTCTGACATCGTAGCGACAGAGGAGCCGATGAACACACCAGGCGTTGAAACGACCATAGACCCAGTTAAGTTGCGCGACGAGATCAAAGCACCAGACCTTACGGCTGATAAGGCCAAGGTTCTAAAGGCCGAGCTGGTGGCATGGTCCCCGGACACGGATGAGTTGAAGACGGAGCGCCGCTCCTTGGTGTCTACAATCAATGCCCGCATCCGCAAGAACGGTTGGGATGCAGCCACCGTGGTTCAGGATGACAAGATCGCAGCGGAACTAACTGAGTTGATGACGGATACCACTACCGTAACTGCTCCGCCTAATGACTGTGGCGAAGCTTGCGATTGGACCAACTGGGATCAGGAATCCACCGAGGAAGACAAGGCCTTCTTCGCTGACATTGACGGTATCAATGAAGAGTTGGAGATGGAGATCGATGCGGCCGTGGCTGCCGGGGAGTTGCCGGCGCAGGATGCTAAGTTGTCTACCGAGTCGCGCAAGAAGCTGTCTGGTGGCACGTTCTGCGGGCCGGGCCGGTCGTTCCCGGTACCTGACTGCGCGCACGTGACCGCTGCCCGTAGGTTGATTGGTCGGGCCAAGGTATCCGACGCCACTAAGTCCAAGATCCTGTCGTGTGTATCCGGCAAAGCCAGCAAGATGGGCTGCGGTTCAGCCAAGAAGAAGGATGAGCAGGACGTGACGGTGGTACCGATCGTTCCTGCAGAGGTTACTGTGGAGGTCGATGCCGAGATCAGTGCTTTGCCGGCAGCGGTTCTGCTCCTTGATGTGGATACTTCAGCGGCTGGGGCAGTGAACGAAGCCACCAGGGCGAAGGAAGTCCTGGGTCTCTATAGCGACCTCGACAAGCACCACAAGGGAGCCTCCGACAGTCTACGTTGGAAGATGCACGATCTGCATAACGCATTGGGAGAGCGCTGGGGCAAAGACCATTGGGTTGAGTACTGCCGCAAGTCGATTTCCGAGCACAAGGATTACGTGGTCATGACCAAGACTGAGGCTTCTGACAAGGACGAGGCGCTTAACGGAGTTATGACCGAGAAGGACGCTCTAGCCAAAGAGGTTGAAGCACTTAAGGACTCACGTCAGGCTATTCTGACGGCTTCCAAGAGGACCTTGGCACAGCAGATCGTCATGCATGGAGTGCTCACCGGTCAGGATGCTTACAAGGATCTGAAGCCGGAGCAGCTGGACGAGAAGGTTAACGAACTCGCCAAGCGGCACATTACAAGCTTGAAAGACACGGTGCAGGACATTCTGTCCAGCATTAAGTGGACCAAGAACGTCGATTCGGCTTCCACGACCGGAGCGTCTCTGAAGCCGATGGACAATAACGTGCGGATAACGGATGACGCGCAGGTCGGGTCGAACGCCACCGACTCTACGCGGAACCAGGCTGAGGACCAAGCGTCCCGAGATAGATTCCTGCTCAAACTCCGTTATATGACCGAGCCCCAAAAGGCACGGTACTTGGCCGATCTGGCCTTCGAAGCCGCAGCGAAACCTCAGTAAGTAAAGGACAACCGACATGCCTATCGATGTGAATGGACAGTACTACGGACAGCTTTACGGGCAGGATCGTATCGGCCAGACGACTCCGGATCTCGAATCGTCTGAGTGGTTGCGGCCGTGGCTCCCGATAGCTTACCCCGCACCGTGGCTCCCGACCCTGCGTCAGGATCAAGGTCACCCCAAGCTGGCCGGTATCGTCATCGGCGCTCACATGCTTGTGGGCAAGGACAAGAACGGTGGTCTGGTACCTGCTGGTTACGCTTCCGGCACTACACAGATCAAGGCCGACGGCGGGCAGTATTGCGTGGTGGTCTACTCCGCTGCCGACGTAGGCTTCGCTTACAACCCACAGACCTCCAAGTTAGTGGCGTCGGCTGGCGAGTACGCTGTTCTGGCCGCCCCTGCTGATGGTGTGGTAGGCGACGTTGTCACTCTCCCCAACGGCATCACGGTTACCATCAAAGCCTCTGACTTGGACTTCGCCTGGAAGTGCGACCTGTTCCCGTACGGACTGGCCTCACTGAGTGGCGTGGATGTATCTACCGTCAGCACTGCGGTTCCGATCGACGCTCCGGTGATCACTGCCTCCACGTTGTCGGCTGGAGCTACCGTGACCTTTGCGGCAGCGGCTGGGACCGATAACCTGTTCGGCGAGATCGACTTCACGGTAGCCGGAGTTCCGGTGTCAGTGAAGTTGCTTGCCAACACATCGATCGTCGACACGGTCACCGCTATTAACGCAGCGATCACGGCTGCCGCGACTGCTTTGACCGCTCAGGCCACAGCGGATACCGCTGCCGGCAATACTGCTGGTGCTACGACTGCTACTGCTCAGGCCGCGCTGCTTACTGGCACGGTTGCTGCGCAGGGTGGGGTGGGCTTCACCAACCAGATCATTCTTACCGGTCCGGTTGACGCTACTGTAGCCGGCACCAACGCCGTCGCGATCACCAACATCGCCTTGGACGATATCGGCACGGCTTCGACGGCAATCACCTATGCCTATGGCATATGCCGCCCGATCGGCTGCGCAGTACGCAACGTCTACCAGTACATTGGCGGCGTGAACGTGGGTGCCAACGTGACGGCATTCGCGACCACTTCGGCCACAGGCATCAACTATGTCCTGGACGGTGTGGTTCCGGTCGGCTTCATCGTGATGAACTACATGCACGAGATGGGCACGGCGATTCAGACGCAGTTCGTTCTCAAGCTGCCCTGGATTGGCGCGACACCCACGACTCTGACCACGTTGGCTTCCAATGACGGTGTGGTTGGGTACGTACAGGCGTTCGGCCGTACCTTCACACACTTTACTGGGTCAGGCTTCGCTCCAGGCACCGGTATCGCAGCTTGCAGTGGGGCTGATGCCGGCAACTTCACTCTGTACAATCCGGCGATCCACACCCCCATGGATATCGTAGGGCGTGTGCTGGATGTCCAGAACTTGGTACCGGTAGGGTTCCTCAACCGCGTCCGCACGTTGTTCGATCGTCCCATGGTAGGGCCTATGGTCGATCCGAACCCGGCGGCCATACGGATGGGCGGCTCGGCAACCGGTGGTATTCCTTATCACATCTCGGTCACTACTGACGCGATCTTCAAGCGTGCGTACGACCAAGGTAAGCAGCTTCACCCTGAATACTCGACGCATGTTATTGTGCGTGTGAACCTCTAACTCGAGAGCGAGACACCCGACGATGGTGCAGCAACAGGTAATCATCTCGCGGGGAGCCGCCGTCATATCGAACGGCGGCCTCCGCTGTAACGCTCCTAGGGTTGGAGATCTCAGTAGGACTTGTAACAAGCTGTTGGCAAAGGCCAATATGCACGGTCAGATTGCCGGCTGCTTTAGATGCGATCGATGTAAGTCGGAAGTGGAAGTACAGGTCGCTCGACTGTGACCCTTAACCCAACCGCCTTAGGAGGCAAACACAATGCGTACTGGAGCTAGTTTCCAGATGACTGACGATGATGTCAAGAATCTGGGTCGTCTTGAAGCCATCTTCCGGAACAATGGGTATGATCCGGAGTCGAAGAAGACGCTCACCATTCAGGACGCGATGGACATCCAGAACGCAGCGTTCTTGATCCCTCGTGTCATGACGACAATGGTGCAGGAAGGCATCGAACCTCTTCTCATCGGTACCGCTCTGTTGCAGCGTATCGAGTACGAGCAGGGTATGATGACCGTCTTCCCCGCAATCGAACCTCTGCGCGCAGAAGAGGTCGCAGACGGTGCTGATGTTCCGTTCGTGAACATCAACATCGGCGGAGCCCAGAGCTTCGCGGTCACTGTCAAGCGTCACGGCATTGGCCTCAAGATCCACGAGCGGTTCGTACGCGAGTCGACCTACCCCTGGATCAACTACTGGCTGCGCCTTGCCGGCAACGCACTGGCGCGCCACAAGGAGGAGTACATCTTCTCCTTCATCACCCAGCTTGGCACAGTTGTCTATGACAACTCCCCGGCTGCTCGTCTGACTACGGCACCGGTGCAACCGGTTCGTGGCACGACCACAGGGCGTAACTACAAGGGCCAGCTCAACGGCTCCATGACACTGGATGACATCTTCGACATGTACGCCCAGGTTATGGCCCAGGGCTTCATTCCGGATACCCTGTTGGTCCACCCCATGGCGTGGCTGATGTGGGTTAAGGATCCTGTTCTCCGCGAGTTCGCGATCCAAGCCGGTGGCGGTTCCTTCTTCGCCAACTGGGGCGGTGATCCTGCCTCGCTGGGCAACAAGTTCTACAACAACCGTGGACTTGGATACGGGCAAGGCCAGCAGGGTCGGTACTACCAGGCAGGCACGTCAGGCGAGGATCCCAAGCTGGTTGGCGGAGCGACTTCCAAGGCGGAAGGCCTCCCGCAGAACCAGAAGTCGTACTTCGAGCTGCCTAGCTACCTGGGTCTGCCGTTCAAGATCCTGGTATCGCCGTTCGTGTACTTCGATCCTATCAACCGTGTGACGAACATCCTGATGTTCGAGTCCCGCAACCTGGGCGCGCTGATCGTAGGCGAGGACGCCCACGTGAAGGACTGGCAGGATCCCCGTTATGGTCTGCAGTACATGGCCATCGAGGAAACCTACGGCTTTGGCATCCTGCACGAGGCACAGGCTGTCGCAGTAGCCAAGAACGTCAAGGTCCGCCCCAACGAGTTTGTGCTGCCGGCACGCACGGTCTTCAACCTGTCGGAAGCCAACAACACGTTCCAGGATCTCATGGACCCGGCGTACAAGATCTTCGATACCACGACACCGCTGGATGTCAACAACGCGATATAACCCTGCGGCAGGAATACATCGGGCGACGGCGGACATTCCGTCGTCGCTCTTTGTGTATAGTGACCCAAGAGAGGTTCAGCATGAGTTCACTCATCACGCTCGAGTCCACCCCGGAAGGACCACTTACCGGACGGGCCCTAATGCTCAACACTGAGAAGGCCAAGCGGTTCCAGTGCTACGGCTTCGCTGTATCGCTCAACAACCCGATCCAGATCGTGCCACAACCACAGTTGTATCAGGAAGTTCCGCTGCGCAATGCTCTCAAGGAAGGGATCCTGCTGGACGTCACCAACATGAACTCGACTCCGGCGGCCGTAGACAAGACCGTCCAGGCGATCGATAAGGCCGTACAGGCGGGAGTCATTGCGGAGACTATAGACGAGGAAGTGGGACTGCCGGTCTTGATGGGCAAGGATGCAGCCGGCAACTCCTACATCATCACGCCAAAGGATCAGGCCGACTACGAACGTATGCAGAACGAACTGAAGGAGACCGGGCACCTGCGCGTGGAGAAGCCCAAGCGCAACCAGTTCGTTGGGCTGGGAGCTGTCTACGAGGAGGAGCTTCCACAACCGCCTCTTGATCGGGAGATCTAATGTCTGCACCCAGTATCGTCCAGGTATCTCCGAACCCCAACCAGGTTGACGTCGTACTGGGTGTCAGCGTATCCATAATCTTCGACCAGCCTATGGATCTGACAACCATTACTGGCGCTACCTTCTCGCTTACTGGTCCTGGTCAGACTCAGATGGTGTCGCCGGATGAATTC
>Ga0302320_10002797_pt1 | contig 40816 bp, 37 predicted proteins | sample Bog_T0_3_FD_202130 | JGI IMG/M metagenome (GOLD analysis project Ga0302320, IMG submission 202130) | Peat permafrost microbial communities from Stordalen Mire near Abisko, Sweden - Bog_T0_3 | ecosystem: Environmental > Terrestrial > Soil > Wetlands > Peat | place: Sweden: Abisko, Stordalen Mire... | reverse complement strand
CGGCCGAGAACAAGCCAGCCACAACTCGCTCGAATGAGAACAAGGCGGCCGAGAACAGAGCAGCCACAACTCGCTCGAATGAGAACAAGGCGGCAGAGAACAAGGCAGCCACGACTCGATCGAATGAGAACAAGGCAGCCGAGAACAACGCCGCCAAAGCCCGATCGAATGAGAACAAGGCGGCTGAGAACAACGCCGCCAAAGCCCAATCGAATGAGAACAAAGCGGCTGAGAAGAGCGCCGCCAAGTCCCAATCGAATGAGAACAAGGCGGCTGAGAACAACGCCGCCAAGGCCCGATCGAATGAGAGCAAGGCAGCAGAGAACAGCGCCGCCAAGGCCCAATCGAACGAGAACAAGGCAGCCGAGAACAACGCCGCCAAAGCCCGATCGAATGAGAACAAGGCGGCAGAGAACATGGCAGCCACGTCTCTATCGAATGAGAACAAGGCAGCCGAGAACAACGCCGCCAAAGCCCGATCGAATGAGAACAAGGCGGCTGAGAACAACGCCGCCAAGGCCCAATCGAATGAGAACAAAGCGGCTGAGAAGAGCGCCGCTAAGTCCCAATCGAATGAGAACAAGGCGGCTGAGAACAACGCCGCCAAGGCCCAATCGAATGAGAACAAGGCGGCTGAGAAGAGCGCCGCCAAGGCCCAATCGAATGAGAACAAGGCGGCTCATTCTCAGCCTGCAACTCGGGCGCAGGCTGCCCCTCGTCCACAGGCTGCACCTCGCCCCGAGAGCGCTCCCGCGGAGAAGAGAACTCCCGGAGAGCACAAAGAATAGCTTTGTCCCGGGTGAATTGATTGCGACGCGGTGATTGAGGGCCCCTCATGAGGCAGGGGCCCTAACCCAGAACGAGGAGATTGCGGCTGAACTGGGCGCCGGCCAGGTACTTGATTCCGCGATCGAAGGTGACGAGCACGCCGTCGTGCTTCACTGCCAGCCCGAGCAAATAAGCGTCCGTGACCTGCTGATGGCCGAGCAGGCGGGTTGAGAACGGAGCCGTGAAAGCGGACCAGGATTCCGTGATGGGCCAGTAGCGATAGCCGGGATGGACAGCGAATGCGGCAAGGATTGCGCTGGCCTGCGCGATCGTCCGATTTGCTCCGCCATAGGCCGGATTGGTGGTTACCCGAACAAAGCCCGCTTCCGTGAGGGGGCAGACTCCCCAGTCGTCTTTCCCGGAGGCGTCGAACCAACGGTGCATCGCCGCATAATGCGGACTTTCGCTATCCGCAAGGAATATCAGGGCATTGAGATCAAGGAGGTAGTGAGCCTTAGTCGAATTCACTCTCAGCCTCTTTGATCGTTTCGAGCGTCAATCCTTTGCCGATCGGAGGAAAGCAGGGCAGGCCGTTGGGCGAGCGGCGAATGTCCGGCGCGGGCTGGGGCGCGGCTTCGGCCTTGCGGATGAGCTCACCGATGGCAGCACCCAGGGTAATGCCCTTGGCTGCGGCATAGATGGAGGCGAGCTGATGGACGTCGTCATCAAGGGTGACGTTAGTGCGCATGGGTCCATTATGCACTGAACCGTATAAGCGTATCAAATATCAATCTTGCGACCTATGCACCTATATGCACTAATTTCTGATCCCGTGCGTACCGCGTTGATGTCGGTTTGCTTCCGATCCGGCGGCCACGATCACGCGTATTCGTTCCCGAACTGCAAAGTGTCTGTTTCTCCGGAAATGCAGGTGCTGTCAGGGCGCATGGGGCTTGCTCATGATCGTTCACTCCACCGAAAACGGGGCCGCTACCCCTTTGAAAAGCGCCGTTTGGGACGGCGGCCAAGAATTTATGTGCCCTTTTATACACAGCGATGGTACACTAGCCCCAGCGTTAGAACCGAACCGGGCAGCAGCAGCACTCGCCCCAAACAAGCAAGATTCTGCCAGTGGTCGCTCCGATTCCTCCAGCGCAATTCAATCCAGGAAACACGATCAAATGGAACAAGGTACTGTGAAGTGGTTTAACGATGCGAAGGGCTTCGGCTTCATCTCGCGTCAGAACGGTGAAGATGTCTTCGTGCACTACTCGGCGATCAACTCGAGTGGTTTCAAGAGTTTGCAGGAAGGTCAAGCCGTGCAGTTCAACGTAGTGAAGGGCCCCAAGGGATGGCAAGCTGCCGACGTGCAGCCGCTCTAACCGGTTCAACCAATTGCTCTAACCCGAAACCACGACTTCTGAGTGTCTTTTTCTTCGAGAAAAAGACACCCCTCACAGCTATGGTAGGCGTGAGTGAATTGGTGAACCGGTTTCTAAACCCTCCAGGCCGGATTCCGGCAGAATCTAGCACGAATTAACTCACGAGGGCTGGGCGCAAACCCAGCCCTCGTGCTGTTTGCAGCCTCCGCCCGGCCGGATCCGCAGGCATGCGATGCGCCATGAAGCCGGCCCGATCCGGCTTTCCGCATGCGGGAAGGTTTCCGGGCGGACCGCGGCCCGCGCCTTGCCGGCATCCGTTTGCAGGCGAGGGAATCGCCAGCCCAGTGAATTGCAGATATTATGGTCGTTAGCCATCAGGGCAAAGTGGGTACTCCGGTTCCCTCCATCCAGACTGGGAAAGCATTGCATCAACCATGATCGAACCATCAACCATGGCGGAGGGCGCGACGGTGATCTCTGAGCCTGCGCAGGCCGGTGCGGCCAACACAGCTCCGGAAAAGCTGGCGCTGGTGATTCCCACGCTCTGCGAAGAGGAAAACATCGGCGGCCTGCTGGTTCACGTCCGGTCCGTGCTCGATCCACTCAACATTCCCTACGAGATCGTGGTTGCGGACGACGACAGCAGGGACGGGACCGGGGCGGTGGTGAGGGCGATCTCCGACCAGGACCCGCGCGTACGCCTGGTGGTGCGCAAGGGCGAACGGGGACTTTCCGGGGCGATCCTCTACGGCTGGCAACACACCGATGCCACCATCCTGGGCGTGATGGACGCCGACCTGCAGCATCCTCCGGAGCTGCTGCCGAAGCTGATCGCCGCCATCTACGAGGGCCGCGACCTGGTCATCGGCAGCCGCTACACGCAGGGCGGCGGTACGGGCAGTTGGAACCCGGCCAGGAAGCTGGTATCAGCCGCGGCAGTGTGGGTCACCTGGCCGATACAAAAAAACCACCTGCGGGTGAAGGACCCCATGTCAGGATTCTTCATGGTGCGGCGCCGCTGCCTGCCGCAAGCCGCATTTCAGAAGTCCGGATTCAAGCTCCTGCTCGATATTCTGGTGCGTGGCAACATTCAGACGGTCGCGGAAGTCCCGTTTGCCTTCGGCCTGCGGTCCAAAGGCACAAGCAAGGCCAACTTCAAGACGGCCTGGGACTACGGGCTTCTGCTGGCCAGGCTCTACGCTGACAGGCTGGGCTTGGGAAGCCGCGTTCGGTAAGGCAAATAAAACAATCGGTTAGATCTGCAATTGCCCGCATAGTAAGATGGCGTCATGACCAGCCAATCACTGCCTCCTGCCGCAAATCCCGGCCTGAAAAACGAGTGGTGGGCGCCGCGCTTGGGCGGCCCGGTGATCCTGGCCGCGGTGGTTCGGTTTGGACTGCTGGCTGTGGCGCTTGCCAGAACCGGCGAGCCTGCTGTGCGCGGAACGGATACGTCCAGCTACCTGATCCCCGGACAGAATCTGCTGTTTCATGGAGCCTTCTACGCGGATGGCGTGCCGGCCCTGTTGCGGACGCCGGCTTATCCGCTGTTTCTGGCCATCACCGGGCTGGGCGGCCTCGCGCTCGCATCCGTAGTCAATGTTCTGCTCTCGATCATCTGCCTGGTGCTGGTGTGGAGGCTGGCGAAGGCAGTCTCCGGCAACGACCGGCTGGCCATTTACGCGGCCTGGCTGATGGCCATTGAGCCGCTCACCATCGTCTTTTCGATTCTGCTGCTGTCGGAGACTCTGTTCATGGCCTTCTTTCTTTACGGGATGGAGAGGTTGGCCTGGTTCTTCCGGACGCAGCAGCTACGCCTGCTGGCTGTGGCCGGCGTGACGTTTGCTCTGGCGGCCTTTGTTCGTCCGGCGGCCTATTACTTGCCGGTGGCGCTGGCGATCGGGTTGGTGGTGGTGCTCATCCGCCAGCCGGGCCTTCGCTGGAAGGCGCCGGCGGTGCTGCTGATCAGCTGCCTGCCGTGGCTGGCCGCGTGGCAGATTCGCAACAAGGTGGAGACCGGCTACGGAGGGTTCTCCAGCGCGCGCGAGCTGAACCTCTACTTCACGAACGGCGTTGAGATCACCACCCGCTTGCAGCATCGGAACTACTTCGATGTGCAGCAGGAGTTCGGCTATTTCACCTTTGTCGGACACAGCGGGCAAACCTATCTCTCCCAGCCGTACCTCAATCACCATCCCGAACAGGCCGGCTGGACCCAGGCGCAGCGCATTGCCTTCATGGGCCAGGAGGGGAGCCGGCTGATTCGCGCGCACCCGGGGATCTATATACGGACGCTTGTTTCTCCTTTGATTGCGATGAATCTGGAGCCGGGCGCGGGCTATTTCGGCCGTATGCTGAGCCTGGAAGACAATCAGCAACTGAGCAATGGCGTAGGCACCAACGAGGGCGCGGCCCATTATGGCGCCAGCCTGGTCAAGAATCATCCTGGGGTTGCCGCTTCGAAGGCTGTCTTTCTCCTAGTTCTGCTGGCGTTTTATCTGCTGGCATTGCTTGGAATCGTGCGCGGCAGCATCGAGAACCCGTACCTTGCGCTACTGCTGGGAACGGCGTTCTACTTCATCGGCCTGTGCGGCGTGACGGGCGGCCCGGGCTACGATCCGCGGTTTCGCATCCCGGTGCTGCCGATTGTGTGCATCTTTGCGGCGGCGGGGCTGCTGCGCAAGAAGACGGCGGCGCCTTAAGCCGCTGGACGGGATGGCCGAAGCGGTTGCACTTGTGGTGCGTGGGGGCGGTTTCTTTGGGAATCGATGCCGTCCGATTGGATACTCTTCAAGTAGATGAGAACTTGCGGTGGGCGGCCAAGCTGCTGCGGCTTTGCGGTTCTCCATCGAGACGGTGAAGATTTGTGACCGACAGCAAAGCCATCATCATCGGAGCAGGCCCCGCCGGTCTGACAGCCGCCATCGAGCTGCAACGGCAATCCGGAATCAAGCCCATCCTCATCGAGGCCTCGCACGAGATCGGCGGCATCTCGCGGACGGTGCGCTACAAGGGCAACCGGATGGACATCGGCGGGCACCGGTTTTTTTCGAAGTCCGACCGCGTGATGCGCTGGTGGCTGGAGCTGATGCCGGTAGAGGCCGGTGAATCGAAGGAAGGCGAACTGCGCTACCAGGGTCAGCAGCGGGACCTTCCGCAAGCGGCCGCGGTACACGATCCCAAGACCGAAGACCTGGTGATGCTGGTGCGCCAGCGCAAGAGCCGCATCTACTTTCTGCGCCGCTTCTTCGACTATCCCATCAGCCTGAAGGCAGCCACGTTCATCAACCTGGGATTTGTGCGCACCCTGCGCTGCGGGGTGAGCTACATGCGCTCGGCCCTGCTGCCGCAGCGCGAGGAAAAATCGCTGGAAGACTTCATCATCAACCGCTTCGGCAAGCAGCTCTACCTGACCTTCTTCAAGTCGTACACGGAGAAGGTATGGGGCGTGCCGTGCAACGAGATCAGCGCGGAGTGGGGCGCGCAGCGCATCAAGGGGCTCTCGCTGAAGGGCGTCGTAGCGCACTTCCTCAAGAAGACGTTTGGAGGCAAGCCCTCGGGCGACATTGCGCAGAAGAAGACGGAAACTTCGCTGATCGAGAAGTTTCTCTATCCCAAGCTCGGCCCAGGGCAGCTCTGGGAACATGCGGCGGAGCTGGTGCGCGCCGGCGGGGGCGAGATCCACTTCGGCATCCAGGTGGATCGCGTGCACATCGACGGCAACCGCATCACTTCCATCGAAGGCATGAACGAAGCCGGCGAGCGTGTTCGCTTTGCGGGCGACTACTTCTTTTCCACCATGCCGGTGCGCGACCTGGTGCGGGCCATCCGCGCGACCGCGCCGGGCTCAGTGCCGGCGGCGGTGACCGAGGTGGCCGAGGGGCTGATGTACCGCGACTTCATTACCGTCGGCCTTCTGGCTTCAAGGCTGGCGGTCAAGGAGAAGGACGGCGCGCCGCTGAAGGACAACTGGATCTACATTCAGGAGCCCGATGTGGTGGTGGGCCGGCTGCAGATCTTCAACAACTGGAGCCCCTGGCTGGTGAGCGCGCCGGACAAGGTGTGGATCGGCCTGGAGTACTTCTGCAACGACACCGACGATCTGTGGAAGCTGAGCGACGAGCAGATGTCCAAGTTTGCGATCGAGGAGATCGCGAAGATCGGAATTCTGAAGGCCGAGGACGTGGAAGACTCGCACGTGGTGCGCGTGCCCAAGACCTACCCCGCGTACTTTGGCAGCTACGACCGCTTCGAGGTGATCCGCAACTATCTCGACGGCTTTGAGAATCTGTTTCTGGTGGGCCGCAACGGCATGCACAAGTACAACAACCAGGACCACTCCATGCTGACCGCGATGACCGCTGTCGAAAACATCGTCAAGGGCGTGACGACCAAGGAAAATATTTGGGCGATCAACACGGAGATGGAATACCACGAGGAGAAGGCGGCGAAGTAGCGCGGAGAGAGCTCAGACGGCAGCAGTGCGCGGTTTGGTGACCACTCCATGGACGAAGCCGGCGCGCAGTTTCTTGAGGCGGCTGGTGGCGTGGTAATCGGCGGGGAGGAAGGGCAGCTTGCACAGCGCCTCGTCGAGGGCGGCAACCCAGGCGTAGTTGAAGGGCGGCCGGCGAAGCAGCCATTCCAACTTCCAGCTCAGCGCAAACATGCACTTCTTCAAGCAAACCACTTCCATTCCGGAGTTGAGCAGAAACCGATCGAGCAGATGGGCGGGGATTCCGCGCTCATGGGGAGTGAGGCCATGGCGCGGGCGCATCCAATCGCCCATGCTGTAGACAGGCTCGCGAAAAAGGAAGTAACCCCCTGGAGCCAGCAACCGCCCGATCTCCTTGAGCACGGCCGAGACATTGGGGATATGGTGCAAGACTCCGAAACAGGTGATCAGGTCGAAGGTTCCATCTGGAAATGGCAATGAGCCGTCCGGCACAGGCTTCACATAGGAAACAGGGACGCCGTTCAATGTGGTGCGAGTGAAATAACCTTCCGCGGGCTCGACAATGACCAGCGAGCCGACCTTATCCAGGACGGGCAGCAGTTCCTCGCCGTAACCGCCGCCGAAAGCGAGGGCTCGTTGGAATCGGCGGTTGGGCAGGAGGTTGTAGCCGTGACGCCTGTTCAGCGCGTGGTACCGGTATTTGTAGTTTGTGCGGTCTGCCGCGCCGAGCTGAAAGTGGGCATTTTCTTCGTCCAGGAACCACTGTCGGATTTGTTCCGGGGTGAAATCGTCTCCATACAATTTTTCACCGCGCAAGCAGGCGGCCAGATAGTTGGCGTCGGTTTCGATCGGACTCCATTGCTGCATTCCGGCAACCCTTTCGAGCAGGGAAAAGCAAGTACCGATTTCATTTTAATTCAGGCCAGGCGCCGGGTTAGCGGAGAGTTAAGCCTGGATTTAAGACGCGTCTCGAAGCCATGGGGAGCTGTGTCGCCGCCAAGGACAACATCTGGGCGCTCAAAACCAAGATGGAGAACGAGGAGGAGAAGGCGGGAAACAGACGGGCTCAGTTCAGCCGCCAGTACGCCCCGTTGAGCACGCCGGCGAAGGTGACCCACGCGAAATAGGGCGCGATGAGCCAAGCGGCGGACGGAGTCACGCGTGCAAACAGGATGGCCGTTGCCCCGATCGCCGACCACAGGACAATTATTTCCACGAACGCCGCGCCGATGGCGTGGCGGTGGAAGAAGATCCACGACCAGGCAAAGTTCAGGGCCAGTTGGGCCAGAAAGAGCGCCAGGCCCCAGGTTCGCGCGGGCGACGGAGCAGCCAGACCCACCCGCCAGGCCGCAATGGCCATGAGCGCGTAGAGCAGCGTCCAGACCGGCGCGAAGATCCAGTTGGGCGGAGCGATCGCGGGGCGCGCGAGGGTCCGGTACCAGCCGGGAATCCCGGCGGCCGTCCAGCGGCTGCTTACGCCCGCGACTCCGAAACAAAGCACCAGCCAACCAACGAGCCCGATCCAACGCATGGCACACCTGATCTTTTCACCGGCAATTGTCCCATACGCCGGGCCAAAAATTAGATGCCGGAAGCGATGACCTCGAAGGGTATAGTCGCCGATCCGGCATCCGAAGGATTGAATTGTAAAGGTTCCTCGGCGCGCTTGGGGGCTGCGCTTCGGAATCCGAGTTACCGCAGTTTCGTCTTTTTGCCTGAGCTCAATCCTTTCTCTCTCCGGGCCGGTTCAATCGGCCTTCGGAGCCCAAGCGAATCTCTTTGCGGCGAGCTTCACACGGGAGAACAACGCCCATGGAGGACAAAAGCTACAACGCCCAGCTCGGCGCCTGGCCGGAGACGGCAGCACCCGAGGCCGCCATGGAACCGCTCCACTCAGGAACCAGGAAGCCGCCGTTCGGGTGCGCCTCAGGGCCGCTCTGGTGGCGGTGCTGATGGCGCAGAGTCTTGTGAATCTCGCGGAGCATCTCCATGCGCTCGGCGCGCGATTGCCGCTCCCAGAACATCACGAATCCCTTTCCGCAGACGCTGCAGTGCGTCTCGGCGTTTCCATTCGTGCTTTTGCAGAAAACCTGCATGCTGCTTGCCTCCGGTTGCCGCAATTCCTCAGCAGCCAAAGCGACAATAGCCCGGGCAGCAGTTGGTTGCCCATTCCCCCTACCGGCGATGAGGCCGCTCTTTGGCAGCACCAGTAACTGCCCTGTTGGTGGGATGACCGCTGGCAGCGCGCTGCATTTACCGGTCGAAACCGCCCGGCTACTCGACTTCACGCCCTTTGTCCCTCTATCCTGAGAGTGTTGGCCGTGTCTTTTCTCACTCACGGCTCCATTGGACTCTAATCAACCATGAGCGCGCTGACCATTTCCGTACACTTGCCCGATGGGGCCATTCGCGAAGTGCCTGCCGGCACAACGCCCTTCGACATTGCCAACGCCATCTCCCCGCGCCTTGCCGCGGCAGCCGTGGTCGCTCGCCTGACTCCAGTCGGCGCAGCTCAAGGCCAAAGCACCGCCGCGGACGGCGAGTCTGCCGAGGCCGCCATGTATGCCGCGGTAGACGCGGCCGCTCCGCGCCTGGTCGACCTCTCCACTCCGCTCACGGCCGACACGCGCCTGGAACTGCTGAAAGAGACGGACCCCGAGGCGCTCAAGGTGGTGCGCCACTCCGCCGCACACGTGCTGGCCACGGCTGTGCTCGAATTGTTCCCGGAGACCAAGCTTGGCCACGGCCCGGCAACAGACGCGGGATTCTTCTACGACTTCTATCGCCCCACCAACTTCACCCCCGAAGACCTCGCCGCCATTGAAGTGAAGATGAAGGAGGTCGTGGCGCGCGATGAGAAATTCAATCGCGTCTACGAGCCGCGCGAGAAGGCTCTCGAAGAATTCGAGCGTGACGGCGACTTCATGAAGACCCACTTCGTGACCAAGTTCACCGAGCCGGGTTCGGAGGTCAGCTTCTATCGCAACGGCCACTTCGTCGATTTCTGTCGCGGGCCGCATGTGCCTTCGACAGGACGCGTGAAGGCCTTCAAAGTGCTCTCGCTGGCCGGCGCATATTGGCTGGGCGATGAGAAGAATCCTCAACTGCAGCGCATCTACGGGACGGCCTTCTTCTCGCAGAAGGCTCTCGACGAGCACTTCGCGCGCCTGGAAGAAGCGGCCAAGCGCGACCATCGCCTGCTGGGCAAGCAGCTGGACCTGTTCAGCATTCAGGAACTGGCCGGCCCCGGTCTCGTCTTCTGGCACCCCAAAGGCGGCATTGTGCGCAAGGTCATGGAAGACTGGATGCGCGACGAGTGTCTCCGGCGCGGCTACCTGATGGTCTTCACGCCCCACGTGATGCGCCGCGAACTGTGGAAGGTCAGCGGACATGAGGGTCACTATGCCGGGAACATGTACTCGCCCATGGAGCTGGACGACGCCGAATACCGGCTGAAGCCGATGAACTGCCCAGGGCACATCCTCATCTACAAGAGCTCGCCGCGCAGCTACCGCGATTTGCCACAGCGCTATGCCGAGCTAGGCAATGTCTACCGCTATGAGCGATCGGGCACCATGCACGGCCTGCTGCGCGTGCGCGGCTTCACGCAGGACGACGCCCACATCTTCTGCACGCCGGGACAGATTGAAGACGAGGTCGTGGCCTGCATCGACTTTGCCGAGGCTGTGCTGAAGACCTTCGGGTTCCAAGAGTTCAAGGTCGAGCTGTCGACGTGGGATCCGAACGACCGAGCGAAATATGCCGGTTCCGACGAGGGCTGGGCACTTGCAGAGGGGTCGTTGCGAACGGCTCTCGAACGGAAAGGGATCGAATACAAAACAATCCCCGGCGAAGCCGCCTTCTACGGCCCGAAAATCGATGTCAAAATCGTCGACGTCCTCGGCCGCCTCTGGCAGTTGTCCACCGTCCAGTTCGACTTCACTCTCCCCGCCCGCTTCGAGCTTGAATACGTGGGCGAGGACGGCGAGCGGCATCAACCGGTGATGGTGCATCGCGCGCTGTTCGGGTCCGTCGAGCGCTTCTTCGGCGTGCTCATCGAGCACTACGCCGGCGCATTCCCGCTGTGGCTCGCGCCCGTGCAGGTGGGTCTTGTCCCCATCAGCGAGCGGCATCACGAGTACGCGAAGAAAGTCGAAGCCGAACTCAAAGCCGCCGGCCTCCGCGTGGAAGTAGACGACCGCAACGAGAAGATGAACGGCAAGATTCGCGACTTCGCCAACCAGAAGACGCCGTACATTCTGGTTTTCGGCGACAAGGAAGAAGCTGCGGGCGCGGTCAGTGTGCGGACGCGCGGCAAGGGCGACCAGGGGTCTCAACCGCTGGCGGAGTTCATTGCCAAGTGCAAGAAGCTGGTGGCCGGACAATCGACGGAATTGTAGCCTGGGACCCCACTGCAGTCGCAGAAATTGAAGAGGCCAGTCCCGCGCCGAGAGACTGGCCTTTTTTGCCGTCCGAAATCACGCGTCGATCGCCATGCCTTCCACGGCGGCGTAGGCGTCAAGGAGGGCTTCGGAGAGTGTGGGGTGAGCGTGGATGGTGAACATCATCTCCTCCACGGTCCCCTCCAACTCCAGCACCGCGACTGCCTCGGCGATCAGCTCGGTGGCTTGCGGGCCGATGATGTGGACGCCCAGAATCTCGCCGTACTTGGCGTCGGAGACGATCTTGACGAAACCGTCGTGGCTGCCCAGAATCGTGGCCTTGGAGTTGCCCGCGAATGGGAACTTGCCCACCTTGACCTCGTAGCCTTTTTCCCGGGCCTGCGCCTCGGTCAGGCCCACGCTGCCGATCTGCGGCTCGGTATAGGTGCAGCCGGGGATGCGGTCCTTGCGCACCGGCCGGAAGTTCTTTCCGGCAATTTTGGCCGCGGCAACCATGCCACTCATGGCGCCCACGTGCGCCAGTTGCGGCAGCCCGGCCACCATGTCCCCGATGGCAAAGATGCCCGGCTCGGCCGTCTCCTGTGCACCATCGACCTTCACAAAGCCGCGGTCGAGCTCAACCTTGGTCTTCTCCACTCCCAGGCCGGCGGTCCGCGGCGCGCGACCCACGGCGATGAGCACCTTTTCGGCCTCCTTTGCCTGCGGCTTGCCGTTCGCGTCGGTGAAGGTGACCTTGACGCCGGCTTCGGTCTTCTCGACTGTTTCGACGCGAGCGCCGGTGTTGACGTCGATGCCGCGTTTTTTGTAAAGGCGCGTGAGCTCTTTGGAGATCTCCTCGTCTTCAACCGGAACCATGCGCGGCAGGAACTCGAGGATGGTGACCTCGGCGCCAAAGGTGCGGAAGATCGAGGCGAACTCCACGCCCACCGCGCCCGCGCCGATGACGATGAGAGATTTGGGCGCCTGCTCGAGCGACAGAATCTCGATATTGGTCAGGATGCGATCATCTGCAGTGAGTCCCGGCAGCATCTTGGCCTCCGACCCCGTGGCCAGAATCACGTTTTTCGCCGTCACCTGGGTCACCTCGCCTGCTTTGTCGACTGCGAGGGTATGCACCCCGTCCACGGCAGGCCCGGTCAGCCGCGCGTAGCCCTCGATGCGCGTGACCTTGTTCTTCTTCACCAGGAAGTCGAGACCCTTGGTGTGCTTCACAACGATGGCGTTCTTGCGCTGCTGCACCGCGGCCCAGTTCAGCGTGGGCGCGCCCATCCCTTCAATGCCGAACTCGGCCGCGTGCTGCATGTGGTCCCATATCTCGGCGTTGAACAAGAGCGCCTTGGTGGGTATGCAGCCCACGTGCAGGCAGGTGCCGCCCAGCTTGTCCGACTTCTCGATCAGCGCCACTTTCAGCCCATACTGCGCCGCCCGAAACGCAGCCGAATAGCCGCCGGGCCCGCCGCCCACAATCGCCACATCGTAGATTGTCTCTGCCAAGGCATCTCCATTCCGCGCCGCCCTGCTGCTCAGCAGCATCGGCCGTCCCTCCTTAGTTTAAATCTCAGCCTAACCCCGGCCGCGTGGCGCGATCTAAAGGTGTGATACTCTTTTCCCGCAAGCCTCAGCGAGTCCGAAAGCTCATGCCGCGGAAAGCCCTTCAATTCGCCTCGCTCTTCGCAGGCAGCCTGCTGGTCCTGCCGGCGCAGCAGACATCCCCGCCCGCGGAGCGGCCTCCCAGCGTGCATGGCATCTCCATTCCCTCCGTCCCCGGCCTGCCCTTTTCCGCCACGGTGGTCATCGAATCGGAGCGCGAATGGCCCGATGGCTCCGCGCAGGTCCGCCGCACCATCAACATCATCGCCCGCGACTCCCAGGGGCGCACCCGCAACGAGGTGCGCCGGCTGCTCCCGGAGTCTTTCCACGGCTCACCGGAGCTGATGAGCGTGCGCATCTTCGATCCCCAAACCCGCATCCGCACCACTTACGAACCCGCACTCAAGACCGCCCGCCGGGAGTTCGTCCCCAAAAAGCTAAGCGCGCCCAACCTTCCCAACGCGTCTGTCCACACCGAGGACCTGGGCACAACCACCCTCAACGGGCTTGAGACCAAAGGCACGCGCCAAACGTACACCATCTCAGCGGTGACGACCGAAGACGGCGAACCTCTGCAAGTTGTGGATGAAACCTGGTATTCGCCGGAGCTGCATCTGAACTTGCTCATCCGCCACTCCGATCCGCGCGTGGGCGCGCAAACCATCGGCGTCTCCGGCCTGAAGCGCGAAGAACCACCGGCGTCGCTGTTCGAGGTTCCGCGGGGCTACCAGATCGTCGACGTACCGCTGCCGCCCACGCCGGCGCCAGTTCCCTCACCAACCAACGCAGGAGATCAGCAGGAACCGCCGTCTTAGGCTCCGTCCCCCGCGCCTGAACCCTGATCCCTGATCCCCGATCCCTGCATTTCCACCAGCTCCGCCGCTGCCCGCACTGCCTCCGGATCGTCGCCAAACCTTTCCAGCCAGTGCACTTCCGGCTCCCGCCGGAACCAGGTCAGTTGCCGCTTGGCGTAGTTCCGGTGGCCCTGCTGGGAGGCCTCGATCGCAGCCTGTTCGGTCCGGCTGCCGGCAAGGACCGCTATTGCCTGGCGGTAGCCGAGCGAGTCGAGGGCCTTTACCGGCCCGTAGCGCCCCGCCAGGCCGCTCGTCTCCTCCACCAGGCCTGCGGCAAACATGGCCGCGGCCCGCCGGTTCAGCCGCTCGTAGAGCTCTTTGCGCGGAGGATTGAGCCCGATGCGCAACAGCCGGAAGCCGGTCAGCGGATCTTTTGCCTGCACCTGAATTGCCAGCACCTCCGACATCGGCCTCCGCAGAGCCAGGCAGACTTCGACGGCCCGCATCAGCTTGGCCGCGTCGTTGGCATGAATCCGCGCGGCCGATACCGGGTCCAGCCGGAACAGCAGCCGGTGCAGCCAAGCTTCGCCATGCCACTCCCGGCTGCGCGTCAGCCGTTCCCGCAGACCCTTCTGGTGCGCCGCCACCATCATCAATCCCTCTGTCAGCGCGCGCAGATAGAGGCCCGTGCCGCCAGTGACGATGGGCAGGTTGCCTCGCTCCGCAATTGCCTTCAGCGCCGCACGCGCCTGACGGCTGTACTCGCCCGCCGTGAAGGGCTGGTCCGGATCGGCCACGTCGATCAGGTGGTGGGAGACCCGTGCCCGCTCCTCGTGTGTGGGCTTGGCCGTGCCCAGCTCCATGCCGCGATAAACCGCGACCGAGTCGCAGCTGACAATCTCTCCGCCAAAGCGCTCGGCGAGGGCCAGCGACAGCGCGGTCTTTCCGCTGCCCGTCGGGCCCAGGATGATGACGGCAAGCGGCGGCTTGCTCTCATCCAAAAGGCTGCTCGACGCAGTCGTCACGGCCGCCACCAACCCGGAGGAAATATCCACTTGGGATTGGTCCGGAAGAGCCAGAAGACCAGAATCGCCAGCGCTACCAGCACCAGACCGATCACCTGGTTGCGCCTGTAGAGCCGCGTCTGCTCCTCGCGCGCCGCCTTCTCGGCCTGTTCTTCGAAGTACGGCTTGATGCGCGTTTCAACCATCGCTCGGCCCTCGGCTCGCCACGACTCAGTATAGGGGACCGCGAATCACCCGGATTCCCACTTCCGGTTTGACTTCCCACCCCCGGTTTGCTCAGATAACCTTTTCAGCATCTGGCTAGATCGGCAGGCCAGCGAGAGCAGGCACAATTTCATGAAAGTCTTGATCCTTGGTTCCGGAGGCCGCGAGCATGCGCTGGCCTGGGCGGTAAAGCGCAGTGAAAAAGTCACCGAAGTGGTCTGCGCCCCCGGCAACGGCGGCATGGCGCAGATCGCCCGCTGCGTCCCTGTCGACCTCAAGGACCTGAGCGCCATGGTCCGCGTCGCCGTGAATGAGCAGCCCGGCCTGACCATCGTTGGCCCTGAGCTCCCCCTCTCGCTGGGCATTGTCGACGCCCTCCAGGAGCGGGGGCTGCGCGTCTTCGGACCCACCAAGGCCGCGGCCATGCTCGAGTCCAGCAAGGGCTTCGCCAAGCGCTTTCTGCAGCGGCACAACATTCCCACCGCCAACTACGCCGTCTGCACTACCGCCGAGGAGCTTGAGAAAGCGGTCGAAATCTTTCACCCGCCCATCGTGGTGAAGGCCGACGGGCTGGCCGCCGGCAAGGGCGTACTGATCTGCCAGTCGCGGCGCACAGCCGTGGAGGCCGCGCAGGGCCTGTTCACGGGCGCGCTGCTGGGCGAGGCCGAGCGCCAAGTGGTGATTGAGGAGTTCCTGGTGGGCGACGAGGTCAGCTTCCTCTGCCTCTCCGACGGCAAGCATGTGGCCCCGCTGGTGCCGGCGCAGGACCACAAGCGCATCGGTGAGGGCGACACCGGACCCAACACCGGCGGCATGGGCGTCTACTCCACCGACGCGCTGCTCGAGCCCGGCATGAAGGAGTGGATCCTGCGCCACATCGCCGAGCCCACCATCGCGGGCATGGCCCAGGAGGACACGCCCTTCGTGGGTGTCCTCTACTGTGGCCTGATGATGACCCCGCGCGGCCCGCAGGTGCTTGAATTCAACGCCCGCTTCGGCGATCCTGAGACGCAGGCCATTCTCCTGCGGCTGGAGTCGGACCTGGTTGAAGCCTTGGAAGCCTGCATCGATGGCCGCCTCGACCAGGCTGACCTGCGCTGGTCGCAGGGCGCATCGGCCTGCGTTGTCGCCAGCTCCGCCGGCTACCCCGGCAGCTGCAAGACCGGCTTTCCCATCTCCGGCCTCAGCGCCGCCGGACGCATTCCCGGCGTTCAGGTCTTCCACTCCGGCTCCGCAAGGCTGGGTAATCAGATCGTCACCGGGGGCGGCCGCGTGCTGGGCGTTAGCGCCGTGGCGGCCACGCTGCAGGAGGCCCTCAATCGCTCCTACCAGGCACTGGCCGAAATCGAGTTCGAAGGAATCTACTACCGGCGCGACATTGGCCATCGCGCCACCAAGGGCAACTAATGACGCCGGCAATCACGCTGGAAGAACTGCTCGTGTGGAATTGCCAATCATCGGAGTTCTGGAAGGCCCACCTCGAAGCAAACCCGGCGCTGCTTGCGCTTCCCTGCGGCATCGGCGGAAACGCGGACCTGCAGGCGTTTGTCCGGCACATTTGGGGGGCGGAACTGGTCTGGAGTCAGATCATCGGCGACCAGCCGGTAACCGATTACGATGTCTGGCCCACCGGCCCGCTGGACGCGCTCTTCGATCTGCATCTCTCAGCCGTGCGAAACTTCCGAGCACTCCTCGACAACCCGAACGCGAATTGGGACGAATGCTCTGTGCATTATCCATGGCGACGACCCGAGGCGCCAAAGCCGACTCCACGCAAAGCGCTTGCCCATATTCTCCTGCACAGCCAGCGCCACTGGGCGCAGCTCTCCACGCTGGTCCGCTCTGCGGGATTTCCTTCCGGGTTCTTAGGCGACCTGCTTCCGAGCTCTGCTTTGGCATGAGTCCGGCCCCGGCCTCGAATTGAGAACGTTCGGGGAGAATCGAATTCGAGCGTGCCAACATCTACGCTCCCGTGAGGTCACTATGACGCCAGCAATCACTCTGGAGGAACTGCTCGGCTGGAACCAGCAGTCTTCCGTCTTTTGGAAGGCCTGGCTCGACGCCAACCCGGCTGCGCTCGCGCTCCCCTGCGACATTGACCGAACCACCAATGTGCAGGAGTTCGTGCGCCACATCTGGGCAGTTGACCTGGTCTGGGCGCGGCGCATCGCGGGCTTGCCGGAACTGGACCGGGGAAAGGTTCCCGCCGGGCCGTTGGATCTCCTCTTCGACCTGCATCTGCAGGCGGTCAAGGTCTTCCGCTCCATGCTCGATGACCCCGCCTTTCCCTGGGAAGAGACGTTGACCATGGAATTCAAATGGATGCCGCCGGAAGGGCGCGTTGCATCACGCCGCAAGGCGATGGCTCATGCGCTTTTCCACGGCCCGCGCCATTGGGCGCAACTGGCCACTCTGGCCCGCACCGGCGGGTCCCCAACGGGGTTCCTGGGCGACCTGCTGTTCAGTTCGGCCCTGGCATAGATTCGCAGTTCGCCAAAAAGAGCCATCAATCTGCCGTCGGCGCGGCCTCTGCTCCCCGCTTGGCGTCATTTTCCTGCGTTTGTTCGGCGGGCGTTTTCTGCTGCTTGAAGCACACGCGGCACAGCACGGGACGGCCCTGGGTCGGCTTGAAAGGCACCGTGGTCTCCGCTCCGCACAGCGAACACGTCGTCCGTGTCTCAGAGCGCACCCGAGGGCCGCCGCGCACACGCTTCGCCTTGCACTGCTTGCAGTGCTTGGGATCGTTCATGAATTGCTTATCGTGGAAAAACAGCTGCTCGCCGGCCGTAAACACGAACTCGGCGCCGCAATCGCTGCACTTCAATACTCTGTCGGCGAATTCCATGGCCGGCTTCCCCTAATGGCAGGGAAACTGAATGAAATCGGCCATGATTCCGAGTGACTTGCCGGTCCCGTTTCCCTGTCTTCCAACTTGCTTCCACAACAAGGGCCCGGGCCGCAACAAGTTCAGCGGCAAATCTATACGTCCACTCAACGAACCGAAAGATGCATCCTAAAAGAACAAGCCACGTTACGACTGTGGGATAAAACCAGGAGAATGAATCGTAACGGGCCGCCCCCGGGCGGCCTTGCCTGCTTTCTGGCTCCGGCTATCTTCCACCGAAGTTGCCGGGGCGGCGCACGTTACGCATGGTTTGAAAAAACTAGTCAGCCTCTTTGCGAGCCTTCTTGCGATTCCGCTTGCGTGCCAATGCTGCTTTCACGCGGCGCTTCTCACCGGGCTTCAGATAGTAGGAGTGACGCTTTACTTCCTTGATAATGTCCTCCTGCTGTACCTTCCGCTTGAACCGGCGCAGCGCATTTTCGAGCGGCTCGCCTTCCTGTACGCGAACCTCTGCCAAGAAATCCCACCTCCAAACCCGCCAAATGGCTTATCTCAATGATAGCGTAACTCTCGACTTTGTGGGGAATCGGCGGTTCTCTATCTTTTGCGTTGACACTCAGATAGCTCGATTCGCCGCCGATTTTCCGGCGCCCGGCCGGGCTTTCAATCCGATTTCGACCGGATTTGCCGGCTCATGCTCATCTGCCTCCTATCCCCCAGACCGTCCGTAGCCGGCCCGCGCGCTTCATGCCGTAAACTTTCCATTGAGAGGCCTTCCCCATGATCCGCAGCTACCAGGGCCACACGCCCCAGGTCCCCGACTCCTGCTATGTCGATCTCTCTGCCCAGCTCATCGGCGACGTCGCGCTCGGCGAGCACTCCTCTGTCTGGATGAACGCCGTCCTCCGCGGCGACGTCCACTCCATCCGCGTCGGCCAAAACTCCAATGTGCAGGACTGCTCGGTCCTGCACGGCCAGCGCAATCTTTACCCGGTGGTCGTCGGCGACTGGGTGACCATCGGCCACAACGCCACCGTTCACGGCTGCGTGGTGGAGGATGAGTCCCTGATCGGCATCGGCGCGCGGGTGCTGAACAATTGCCGCATCGGCTCAGGCTCCATCATCGCCGCCGGCTCCGTGGTCCCCGAGCACACCATCGTTCCGCCCCGCACCCTGTGGGCCGGTGTCCCCGCCAGGATGCGGCGTGAATTGAGCGACAAGGACCGCGCCCTCATCCTCGAATACGCCAGGAACTACATCGACTATGTCGGGTTCTACCTTGCCGAAACGGGCAGATGAAATGCGGATGACGAATTCTTCATTCAAGTCAATGCCCTGCATCGATTAGCATCGGAACGGGCCAGTAATCGACGCGAGGAAATCCTTGCCCAGTCGCCTTCAATTCGCGGTTTTGGTGGCGCTGGCGTCTGTTGCGTTCGGCGGCGGAGCCCTCGCGCAAAGTGCAGACAGCTCCCTGCCCGATGCTCCTCAGCCGCAGACGAGCCAACCGGGCGATCCAGGCGCCGCCGACAAGGACGCCGTCACCCTCCGCCGCACGCCGGTCAACATCCTCAAGGACCAGGCCGCCATCTGGACCAGCCCTGCCCGCGTCCGCGATCGCGACCTTGCCTACCTTGTCCCCATCGGCCTGGCCACCACCCTGGCCATCACCGTCGACCACCAGATCATGTCTTCGTCCAAGCTCGACGACCCCTCCCTCAACAGCCACGCCACCACCGCATCCAACGGCCTGTTGGGCGGATTTGTCGCTTCTCCGGCGATCATTTACGGTCTGGGGCACATCCACCACGACGACCACGCCACCGAGACCGGCACTCTGGCCGGCGAGGCAATGGTCGACAGCCTTGTCGTGGATGAGGTGCTCAAGGCGATCACCATGCGCGAGCGCCCCACCGTGGACGGCGCCAAGGGCAAGTTCTTCCAGACCAGCGTGGGCCTCGACTCCTCGTTCCCCTCCACGCACAGCATCATCGCCTGGTCGTCGGCCGCCGTCATCGCCTCGGAGTACACCGGCCCCCTCACGCAGATCACCGCCTACGGCGTGGCCACCGGCGTCAGCCTGACGCGCGTCCTCGGCCGCCAGCACTTCCCTTCGGATGTGGTCGTCGGCAGCGCCGTGGGCTGGCTGGTGGGACGCTATATCTTCCGCAAGCGCAGCAAATACGCACCCCGCAATTGAACCCCAAAGGCGCCCATCGCTGTTTCTAAATATCGATCAAGTTCCCTACTCCCTATTCCCTGTTCCCTGTTCTTGTCACACCGGCAGCGGATTCCTTCCGGAGAAGAACATCCGCTGGTGCCAATAGGGATAAACTGCCGGCTGTTCGCTGGCCTTGTCGAGCGCGGCCACTTGATCGGCTGAGAGATTCCATCCGGCCGCGCCCAGGTTCTGCCGTAGCTGCTCCTCGGTGCGCGCGCCAATGATCACCGACGAAACCGTGGGCCGCTGCAGCAGCCAGTTCAGCGCCAGCTGCGGAACTGTCTTGCCCGTCTCCGCTGCCACCTTGTCCAGCGCGTCCACCACGGCATAGAGGTGCTCGTCCGTCACCTGCGGCCCTTCGGCGGCGATGGTGTGAAGGCGGCTTGACTCCGGCAGCGCCTGGCCGCGGCGCAGCTTGCCGGTCAGGCGTCCCCACCCCAGCGGACTCCAGATCAGCGCGCCGACTTTCTGGTCCAGCCCCAGCGGCATCAGTTCCCACTCGTACTCGCGGTTGAGCAGCGAGTAGTAGATCTGGTGGGCCACAAAGCGTGTCCAGCCGCGCTGCTCGGCCACGGCCAGCGACTTCATCAGGTGCCAGCCGGAGAAGTTCGATGCCGCAATGTAGCGCACCTTGCCTTCGCGCACAAACTTGTTGAGCGTGTCCTGCACCTCTTCAACGGGCGTCAGCGCGTCGAACCCGTGCAGGTGGTAGACGTCCACATAGTCCGTGCCCAGCCGGCGCAGGCTACCCTCGAGCGCCCGGCGCAGATGGTAGCGCGACGAACCCTCGTCGTTGGGGCCGTCGCCGCTGGGGAAACCCGACTTGGTGGAGATCAGCGCCTTGTCCCGCTTGCCCTTGAGGGCCTCGCCCAGCACCTCTTCCGACCGCCCGTCGGAGTAGCCGTCCGCGGTGTCGAACAGGTTCACGCCGGCCTCGAAACAAATGTCGATCAGCCGCCGGGCCTCCTCCACATCGCTGGAACCGAATCCCCGGAAAAACTCATTGCTTCCGCCAAAGGTGGCAGTGCCAAAACTCAGGGAAGAAACCTTGAGGCCGGAGCCTCCCAACAGTCGATAGTCCATGCCCAAAATTATGCCACGCACGGCGCGAGGATGGAGGGGGGCCAACGACCCGTCACCGGTTAAACTGGAAAGGCCATGACCAGCCTGAAAGCCGTCCGCGGCACCCGCGACTTGCTGCCGCCAGAAACGGCGCTTTGGAACCGCATCGAGGCTACAGCCCGTGCGGTCTTCGCCCGGTACAACTTCGGCGAGATTCGCACGCCTGTCTTTGAGGACACAGCACTGTTCGCCCGCGGCGTGGGCGAGGAGACCGACATTGTCTCCAAGGAGATGTACACCTGGTCGGATCGGGAACGATTCGATAAACAAGCTTTGCGTAGAAGCTGGGAAACAAGTTACACACATGCTTGGCCACGAATTGAACATCTGCCTCATGAGAAATCTGACGCCGATATGGTGTTCCGGGATCCAGACGATGGGCGCGTTATTTTTATAAGTTTTGTAGAAAAGGCCTCGACCGTAACGAGGCAATCACTGGAATGCATTGTTAATGCAGATCGACAGAAATGCGGGACGGACAACATTTATGGTCTTCTCGTCTATCCAGCAGATGCTGGACCGGAAAATGTTGACGTTAATGACACAACAGCAATTGGTGAATGGCCCGTCAGGGGGAATTTCTTTGCTTCCCGACAGTCGCTCACGCTTCGCCCCGAAAACACCGCAGGCGTCGTGCGCTCCTACATTGAGAACAAACTCGGTGAATCCGGCCAGTTGCAGAAGCTCTATTACATTGGGCCGCAGTTCCGGCGGGAGAGGCCGCAGAAGGGGCGCTACCGCCAGTTCTCGCAGATCGGGGCGGAAGTCATCGGCCCGCCCTCGTCGGGCAGCGAAAGCCCCCTGCGCGATGCGGAAGTGCTGGAGATGCTGGCCACGCTGCTGGATGAGTTGGGCATTACCGGTTGGACGCTGGAGCTGAACTCGGTGGGGTCGGCCGCGGATCGAGCGAGGTATAACGAAACGCTGCGTGCGGCGTTGGTTCCGGTCGTTTCGCAGATGTGCGTTGACTGCCAGCGGCGGGCGGTGACCAACCCGCTGCGCGTGCTGGACTGCAAGGTTCCCGCCGATCAGCCCATCATCGACACGCTGCCGGTGATTGCCGATTCACTCGACGAAGCTTCGCGCGCGCACTTTGCGCAGGTGCTGGCTGCGCTGGACGCGGCGGGCGTGCCTTACCTGCGCAACCAGCGGCTGGTGCGCGGGCTGGACTACTACACGCGAACGACGTTTGAGTTTACGCACGGAGGGCTAGGGGCACAGAACGCATTGCTCGGCGGAGGGCGATACGATGGGCTGAGCGAGGCCATCGGCGGGCCCAAGGCCCCAGGGATCGGATTCGCCATGGGCGAGGACCGGCTAGTGCTGACGCTGATGGCGCTGGAAACGGCGGCGCGGCACGAGAAGGCGGCGGCATTCATCGCGCCCCTGGGCGAGGGGGTCAATCCTGCCGCGCTGGCGCTGGCACGCGAATTGCGGCGGGCCGGCCTGCGCATCGAGCTTGGCGAAGGCGGCTTCCGGCTCAAGAAATCGTTTGAAGCGGCCGACAAGTGCGCCCGCGCCATCGTCATCCTGGGCGAAGACGAGCTTCAATCCGGTATTCTTACGGTGAAGACTTTCGCCACAGGCATGCAAACCAAGGTTCCTCGCGCGGAGTTGGCGGTGTTTCTCAATCAAAGAACGATGGTTTGAGGTTTGTGTTCTCCCACCCTTCGCAATTTTTCCTCGAAAGACCGCGAAGGACGGGGCACGCGGCGGAGTTGAGAGCTGTGCTAGCCCCCCTTGCCGCAACAACAAAGACGCGGGGCCCAGGGGGCGCCCCGATGGGGCACCCAAATGTTGTTGGACTATTCGCACAAGGATAAAGGAAACCAGTAGTGCTCGATTTTCTAGGCAGTCTCGAACGTACGCATCTCTGCGGCGATCTCCGCGCCGTCAACGCCGGCCAGCAAGTGGTCCTGATGGGCTGGGTGAACCGGCGCCGCGACCACGGCAACCTGATCTTCCTCGACCTGCGCGACCGCTCCGGCATTGCGCAGATCGTGCTGGACAAGGAGCTCACGCCCGACGGCCACCTGAAGGGCGAGCAGGTGCGGCCCGAGTACGTCGTCGCCGCTGTGGGCAAGGTCAGCCTGCGCGATAAAGACGCCATCAACCCCAAGATGCCCACCGGCGAAATCGAGATCGAGGCCACGCAGCTTCTGGTTTTGAACGATGCGCGCCTGGCTCCCTTCTCGCCGTCTGACGAAGCCATCCAGAACGAGGAAGTGCGGCTCAAGTACCGCTACGTGGACCTGCGCCGGCCGGAGATGCAGCGCAACTTCCGCCTGCGCCACGACATCACGCTGGCCATCCGCGAGTCGCTCAGCCGTCAGGGCTTCCTCGAGATCGAAACGCCCATCCTGACCAAGTCGACTCCCGAAGGCGCGCGCGATTTCCTCGTCCCCAGCCGCGTCCATCCGGGCGAATTCTATGCGCTGCCGCAGTCGCCGCAGATCTTCAAGCAGATCCTCATGATCTCCGGCTTCGACCGCTACTTCCAGATCGCGCGCTGCTTCCGCGACGAGGACCTGAGGGCCGACCGCCAGTTGGAGTTCACGCAAGTCGATCTCGAGATGAGTTTCCCGCGCCAGGAATCTGTATTCGCCGTTGTCGAGGACTTTCTCTCCTCGGCCTTTGCGGCAGCCGGCGTCACGCTCCCTACGCCGTTCCCCAAAATCACTTACGACGACTCGATGCGCCAGTTCGGCTCCGACAAGCCCGACATGCGCCTGCCCGGCCTGACCGACGTCCGCTCCGCCTTCACCGACGAGGCCCTCGCCATTCTGCAAATTGACCCCGCTCTCCCCGTTGTCGCGCTGCGCATCCCTTCCGTCGGCGAACTCAGCCGCAAGGAGCGCGAAGACAACCACCCCATGTTCGACCAGAAGAAGGGCGCCAAGTTCATTGACGATTTCAAGCGCTTGGCCAAGAGCTTTCCGGAAAGCGCCGCCAAAGTGCGCGCGCTTGCCGGAGCCGCCGAGGCCGACTTCGTGATTGTGGTGGCCGGCGACCCGGCGCACCCCGTCAAGGCCAGCGACACCAAGTTCGAAGGCCGTCTCTCCGAGCGCGAGATCAACGTCTACTCGGCCGCCGGCAACTTCCGCACCGAGCTGGCGAAGAAGTACGCCGACCGGCACAAGGCCTTCGGCGTCACCGAGCAGGTGGTTCAGGACGCGCACGCCCGCGACGCATCCAATCCCGTCGACGGCAGCGCTGCCTTCCATCCCATCTGGATCGTCGACTTCCCCATGTTCGAATACGACCTGGCGACGGCGAAGTGGATGCCCGCCCACCACCCCTTCACTTCGCCGCACGAGCACGACATGGCCAACCTGGTCAGCGACCCGGCATCTGTCCGCGCCAACTGCTACGACCTGGCCCTGAATGGCCTGGAGCTTGGCTCGGGCTCCATCCGCATTCATCGCAAGGACGTGCAGCAGCAGATCTTCCAATCACTGGGCATTTCGGATGAAGAAGCCCGTGCACGTTTCGGCTTCTTCCTCGATGCGCTGGAGTACGGCACCCCTCCCCACGGGGGCATCGCGCTGGGTCTCGACCGGATCGTGATGCTGCTGGCGGGCTCGTCCAGCCTGCGCGAGGTCATCGCCTTCCCGAAGACCGCCAAAGCGATTGACCTGATGGCCGACGCGCCGACGACGGTGACCGAACAGCAGTTGAAGGAGCTGCACATTCGCGTGGCGCTGAAGAGCTAGCAAGAAGGATGCATTGTGGTAGGAGGACCGACTGTTTATCGTTCCCTAAACGGGGACCGGCCGCGAGGGTCCTGTAGCCGTCATGCCGTTACGCTGCTCACTTTTCTTGCGCCGTGGCCCTGGTACATCCTGACCTGCGAGCCCGTCGTCTTCGTCCTCTTCCTGTTGCTGTATCTTCCCTTCCGCCCAGTCATCGCCAGGGCGTTCTAGCCGATTAGTCCTTGGGTCCCGGTTCCCAGCTTTGCCGCCATCCGCAGCGCATCCTCCGCGGTCGCGACCGTTCCCTCCAGCTGCGCATCCTCGACGGCGCGCAGAATCTGCTTGAACGCCGGTCCAGGCAGATAGCCCGCGGCGATCAGGTCGCGGCCGGTGATCAGCGGCGTGGGACGCACAATCTCCTCGGGCAGCTCCCGGCGGCGGGCGTGGACAAACTCCCAGTGGTCGAGATTGCCGCTGCCGGCCAGGCAATCCATGCGGTGCAGCGCCAGGTGGTCGTCGAAGGCGTCGAGGCGGAAGAATCGCTTCAGCGTGGAGGCCTTCATGCGCTCGGCGTCGGCAAAGCGCATGTGGTTTTCGACCAGGGCAAGAATCTGGCGGCTCTCTTCGTTGGAAAAGCGGAAGCGGCGGCAGATCTCCGCGGCGAGAGCCACGCCGACATCGACGTGGCCGTCGAAGCGGATGCGATCAGGGGCGCGGCGGAAGGTCGCCGGCTTGCCCACATCGTGCAGCAGCGCGCCCCACGCCAGCGTCATGGAGCAGCCCTCCTCGAGTTGCGCGAGCAGCCCCAGCGTGTGCACCCACACGTCGCCCTCGGGGTGGTACTGCGGCGGCTGCTCCACGCCCTTCATGCGGGCGATCTCCGGCAGAACCTGAACCAGCAACCCCGTCTGGTCCAGCAACTCAAAGGCGCGGCGGGCGTGGCCTTCGGTGAGCATGCGGGTCAGCTCGTCGCGCACGCGCTCGCGGCTGACAGTGGCGATGCGTGGAGCGAGGGCGCGCATGGCCGCGGCGGTGCCTGCCTCCAGCTCGAAGCCGAGCCGCGCCGCAAAGCGCACGGCGCGCAACATGCGGAGACGGTCCTCTTCGAACCGCTCGCCGGCTCGCCCGATCGCCCGGATAACGCCGGCTTCCAGATCGGCGAGGCCGCCGACGAAATCAATCACGGCATCGCGAGGAACGCCGTCCTCAAAGCCCTGGCCGAGGTACGGTGCCTTGAAGGGGCGCGGCTTCAGCCGGCCCGTAAGAGCCGCAGAAGAGGCCTGGGCTTTAGCCCCCGAGGGAATGCCGGAGTTTCGTTCAAGCTTGTCCGCATCGAGCAGCAATCCATTGATGGTGAAATCCCTGCGCCGCACGTCCTCCTCGGCGCTCTTCGTGTAGCGCACCGCATCCGGATGACGCCCATCCGAGTACGCCCCATCTGACCGGAAGGTCGCGACCTCGGTGGTGAAGTAGCTGTCGCCATCGCCGTGCGCCACCAGAACCACGCCAAAGTGCGCGCCGACAGCGAAGGTGCGGCCGAAGAGGCCGAGCACCACGTCGGGAGTTGCGCTGGTGGCCACGTCGTAGTCGGTAGGCATGCGGCCCAGCAGCAGGTCGCGCACGCAGCCGCCGGCAAGGTAGGCCTCAAAGCCCGCCGCGCGCAGCTTCGCAACCACCCCCAAAGCCGCATCGAATTCGCGCCAAACCGGAGACATAGCTGTCGCTTCTATTGTCGCCCCTCCGGAGCCGAAAGCCGATCGGGCGATGCAACCCCGGTAAACTAAGTGGATGCGTGGTCGCGGCCTCATCCTCGCCATCGAATCCTCCTGCGACGAGACCGCCGCGGCCGTGGTAGAGCGCGGAGCGCGCACGCTTTCCTCCGTCGTGGCCTCGCAGATCTCGACGCATGCACGCTACGGCGGGGTGGTCCCCGAGCTGGCTAGCCGCGAGCATCTGCGCGCCATCGTTCCCGTGGTCCGCGCCGCCCTCGCACAAGCAAACGTAGCCCTCGCCGACCTGGATGCCATCGCCGTGACCAGCGGCCCTGGCCTCGCCGGCGCGCTGCTGGTCGGCATCACCTACGCCAAGGCCCTGGCCTTCGCCACCGGCCTGCCGCTGATCGCAGTCAACCACCTGGAAGGCCACATCCACGCCGTCCTGTTGAATGAGCGCGAGTCGGCGAAGGAGACGGGCCTCAGCCCGTACATGCAGCCGCCAAATGAAGATGGGGCTTTAACCCCTGAGGGAAACCTCCCTGCTGCCGGTGAGCCGTCCCTCGCCCTGGTCGTCTCCGGCGGCCACACCCACCTCTATCTCGCCCATCCCACCGCCAATACCTGGCACTATGTCCTCATCGGCCGCACCCTCGACGACGCCGCCGGCGAAGCCTACGACAAGGTGGCCAAGCTGCTCGGCCTGGGCTACCCCGGCGGCCCCTGGATCGACGCGCTGGCCCTGCACGGCAACCCTCGCGCCGTCCCCTTCGCCTTTTCGCAGATCAAGACCAAGCTGCACCTTGCCGGCAAGGCCCCGAGGACGAAGGCCGCGAAAACAGCGCCCATCGCCAACCTCGATCCGCATTTCCTGTTCTCGTTTTCCGGCATCAAGACGGCCGTCCTGCGCTACGTCGAGTTGCACAACCTGCGCCCCGAGGCCGAAGCCCGCCGGGAAGCGCTCTTTACCGGGCTCGATGCGCCCGCGCAACCCACCGTCGAAGACGCACTGGCCACCTGCGACCCGCAGACGCTGGACCTGATCGCCAGCTTCCAGCACGCCGTAGTCGGCGACCTGTTGAAGAAGACATTTGCCGCCCAGGAGTCGCTGGGCGCGCGCCGCATCCTTGTCACTGGGGGAGTGGCCGCCAACCGCGAGTTGCGCAGACGGTTCACCGCGGAGGCCGCGCGCCGCTCGGTCAGCGTCGCCTTCCCCACGCTGGCTCTCTCCACTGACAACGCCGCCATGATCGCCGCCGCCGCGTGGCCGCGGTTTCTCGCCAGAGATTTCGCCTCGCCCAGCCTGTCCGCCGACCCATCGCTGGCGTTGGGAGGGTAGCGGCTGGCGAAATTCAGCCCGCCGGGCCGTCTGAAGGCGAATTGAGCTTGGGCTCTGCAGGTTGCGGAAGAACTGGCCCAGAGCTCGATTTCGGGGGCGCTGTAATTGGGCATGACTTTAGTCGTGCCGATAAAGCCAATCGAATCAATGTCGGGCATTATCCCCTGCAAATGCCAATACACGAACTCACCTCATCCAAGGCCTTTTTCCGCAGCCTGTAAAGCCGCATCTCATAGGCGGTTTCTTCGGCACTGCTAAAGCCGGGCCCTTTCAAAACAGGTGAACTCACCACACAGCCGAGTTCTTATACAGGTTCTCGGAACCTGGCCAAAAGCCCGAATTTGCCCGCTTTCAACCCTCCGCAATCGCTCCGTGCCCCCATCCTTTTGAGCGAAACGAAGTGGAGTCGAAGAGCCCGCGTTTCGCAACAGATCGCGAATGGGCGGGAGACCTCGCGGCTCCACCACCCCAACCGGCCTTCCTCGAACCCAGCTTCTACCCAGTTCCTTAGAAAGGTTGTTGAAGGGAGAGAGTTTGACCTCCACTCGGGTGCTTTCATTAGCAAGAACTCATCTTTTACGAGGGTTGGGCCGGCAGGAAAGCTGGGGGCCCGCACACTTCCCCTCCCCTGCGACGCTCTGATTCCCGGCTCCCACCCCGGGCCGATCGCGAAGACCAAGGCCCTTTCCCCCCATCGATTTTTCCCTGTCTGGCCAATTCAAGCCAGCCAGTCTTTTCACGACCGAGTAATAAATGCATAGCAAGAAATGTCGCTGCGAGGGCCTGTTTTCTATTCAAAGCGCTTGTTCCCAAGGGGATGAACAAAGATTAGGGTTTGGCCGTCAAATTGCTAGAAAGTGGCTGGCACGGAAGCCTCTGTCAAGCCGGCGGTTTGAACTGCGGAACGGAGACTTTGCCTGAAAGTGTGGCATCCGCTGATTGTTCAGCCGGTGAAACTTTCGGAAGGGGATCAAAATGGCTAGTCCAGCTCTCAAACTGACTGACGTTGAAGCATTGCGGGCCCCTCAATCCCCTAAAGCTTGCTCCCTGTCGGACTTGGCGTCTCTCGTGCGCGAAGAGGCTGCTCGGGCCAAGGAAGCTGCTCTCGCCAAGGAAGCAGACGGCCTGTACGTTTCCACATCGGAAGGCCTCAAGGGCGCGAGAGGCGCCATGATGGCAATTGGGCTGGAAGCTGTAGCGGCACTCATTTTCTATGGCATTTGGCAGGCTTGGCACGCCCTGCGGTAGCCGGACTGTCCGATCGCTACGTTTCCAGATTCCCCGCCTGCTTCCGCTTCAACCCCTGCGAAGTCTCCGGCAAATGGCTCGGCATCTCCGCCGTTCCTGCGGCCAATCCCTGGTATCCGATCTTGTCTTGCTACAATCGAAAGGGCCGAAAGCACACCCGATTTCGCTAGCCCTCCCAGCGCGCAGGACGACCCAGGACCGATGACCCTCCGCCTCTTTAACACCCTGACGGGACAACTGGACGAGCTCACTCCCGCCGACGGCATGGCGCTGGGCATGTACGCATGCGGGCCCACGGTCTACGACTACGGCCACATCGGCAACTTCCGCACCTTCCTGCAAGTCGACATCCTGCGCCGCTTCCTGCTGCTGACCGGTACCAAGGTCCGCCACGTCATGAACGTCACCGACGTGGACGACAAGATCATTCGCAACGCGGCTGCCCAGAACATGCCTATCGGCGAATACACCGCCCGCTTCGAAGAGGCTTTCTTTGAGGATCTCGAATCCCTTCGCGTAGAGCGCCCGGAGATTATTGCCCGCGCCACCGAGCACATTCCCCGCATGGTGGAGCTGGTCCAAAAGCTGGCCGCCGCCGGAGCCGCCTACCAGACCGAGGACGGCTCGTGGTACTTTCGCCTTGCCGCCTTCCCCGAGTACGGCAAGCTGAGCAAGAAAGACCTCAGCGGCATGGAAGACGGCGCGCGCGTGGACGTGGACGAATACGAGAAGGATTCGGCCCGCGACTTTGCGCTGTGGAAAGCAGCCAAGCCCGGCGAGACCTCGTGGGACACGGCGATTGGCCGCGGACGGCCCGGCTGGCACATCGAATGCTCGGCCATGGCCATGGAGTACCTGGGCGAGAGCTTCGACCTGCACGCCGGCGGCGAAGACCTGATGTTTCCGCATCACGAAAACGAGATCGCCCAGAGCGAGACCGCGACGCACAAGCCCTTTGCCCGCCACTGGATGCACGTGCGGTTTCTGCTGGTGGACGGACGCAAGATGTCGAAGAGCGAGGGAAACTTCTTCACCCTGCGCGACCTGCTGCTGAAGGGGTACAAGGCTTCGGCCATCCGCCTGGCGCTGGTTTCAGTGCCTTATCGGCATCAGCTCAACTTCACCTTCGAAGGCCTCACGGAAGCCACCAACGCCATCGAGCGGCTGCGCACCTTCGCGCACCGGCTCCGGCAGGCCAATCTCGCCCCCGGCGCCAACCCCGCGCTGCAGGCTGCCGCGGAAAAGGCGCAGGCCGACTACCTGGCCGCGCTTGCAAACGACCTGAACACCGCCGAGGCCCGCGCGCCCATCTTCGACCTCATCCGCGCCGCCAACACCGCCATCGACCAGGGCCAGCTACTGGCTGGCGACCGCAACGCAATCCTCCGCGTCCTCGCCAGCTTCGACGCGGTCTTCGACGTCATCGACGACAACGATGCCGAGCCCACCCGCCGCGCCCTTGAATGGGCCGGCGGGCCGGCGGGCCGCATGGCCGACGTGGCTCCGGAACTGATTGCTCGCCAGTCGCTAACCGACGAAGTTATCGATGCGCTGGTGGCCGAGCGCACCCAGGCCAAGCGCCAGCGCAACTTTGCCCGTGCCGACCAGATCCGCAACGAGCTGGCGGAGAAGGGCGTTACAATCGAAGACTCGAAAGACGGCGTGCGCTGGAAACGCAAGTAATTTCCCCCCCCAAGAAATTCCCTGCAAGGAGATCGACCCCATGGAAGCCAATGAAGTTCAGGAATTAGAGGAGCAGCAGGAGCACGGCGGTGGATCGTCGATGCGCCCGGTAGCCTTCTTCATGAGCGTGATCGCCGTCCTGGTCGCGGTCACTACTGTTCTCGGTCATCGGACGCACACCGATGCGGTGCTCAACCAGGCCAAGGCTAGCGACAAGTGGAATGAGTACCAAGCCGTCAAGATCCGGTCCAGCGATTTGACCGCGGCCCAAAAGTTGCGGAGCCTCTTCACCCTTACCGACAAGGACAAGATCGCCAAAGCGGAGAAGGACGCGGCCGACGACGCGGACCATCAGAAAAAGTGGGCCGAGGATCTGCCCAATCTGAAGAAGGAAGCCGAAGAGTTCGAAGCCGAGGTGCGCCTGGCCGAGCACCGCGCCGACTATTACGATCTCGGTGAGGCCCTGCTCGAGATTGGCCTGGTCGTCAGTTCCGTCACGCTGCTCACCCACACCAAAATCTACTGGTACCTGGGGATTGTCGCGTCCGTCGCCGGCGTCATCGCCGTCAGTCTGGGCGTGGTCCTCAAGTAGCCGGACGGCCGTCACTCCGCAGGCATCTGCTCCAGCTCCTCGACCGGCCGCGGCTCGCCCTTGGGCTTCACCTGCGCCGTCGTCAGCAGGAATACGGCCAGCACGATGGCGGCCATGCCCGCGAATTCAGCGGGAACGGGCCGCTCGTGCAGCAGGAAGATCCCCAGCAGAACCGCGACCACGGGGTTGACATAGGCGTAGGAAGTGACCTTGGCCACCGGCACGTGCTCCAGCAGGTAGATGAAGCCGGTGTAGCCCAGCAGCGACCCTCCGGTGATGAGCCAGGCCAGTGACCCGATGGCCGCGGCGTTCACTTTGAATTGCGGCCACTGGCCCAGCAATGTGCCCGCCACCGTGGAGAAGACGCCCGCGGCAATCATCTGCCACGCCGCGGCCACAAAGCTGTTCGCCGGCAGCTTTGACCGACGCGACAGGATGCTTCCCACAGTCCAGGAAAATGCCCCGGCCAGCAGCACCGCGAGGGCCACTAGCAGCGTGCGGTCGCCGGCCAGGCCGCTGCGCAGCGACGGCCAAACCAGCGCGCCCAGGCCGGCAAAGCCCAGCGCCATGCCCAGCCATCCGCGTACGGGCAGCGGCTCGCCGCCGGGGAGAAACATTTCTATCAGCGCCACATAGATTGGAATCACGGCCAGCACCAGTGAGGCCAGCCCGCTGGGCACGGTCCGTTCCGCATAGACCAGGCCCACGTTGCCGCCGCCCAGCAGCAGCAGGCCGATCAGGCCCAGCCGCAGCATGGTGGGCGCAGGCCACAGCAGCCGCAGCCCGCGCCAGCGGCACCAGGCCAGCAGAATCGCGCCGGCAATGCTAAACCGCGTTCCCGCCAGCAGCAGGGCCGGCATCTCCGCGGCGCCAATGCGGATGGCGGTATAGGTTGAACCCCAGAAGAAATACACGCTGGCGAAGGCGAGAACGATCGAAGCCGTCGAGACCGCCTTTTTTTCCGGATGAGCCGTTGGGGCCGCGAGATTCGCCATGGAGATGTTTCCATCGTAGCGTGAGTTGGCCTCGGCGGAATTCCCGGTTCTTGCTGCACCCTCGCTACCGATGGCTCCGACACCCCCGCCAGAGTCCGGCAGATTGACCTCCGGGCCGCAAACCCGGTACACTACTCTAGTTTGGCGATTCCTGCCTGTCGCCGTGGAGATGAGACGTTCGCCCCAACATGAGGGCTTGAGCGTATGCGTACCCCGGACCAGAAGTTTCCGCCCGAGCTATCTTGGTTGAGCATGAGCGCACCCGCCGCGGCGGGACGAGAGCGCTGGAGGGTTTATGTACGCAGTGATTCGTACCGGTGGCAAGCAATACCGGGTCGCTCCGGGCGACGTGGTGAAGATTGAGAGCGTGCCGTCGGAGGACAAGACGGTGGAGTTCAGCGATGTACTGGCGGTTTCGTCGGAAGCTGGAACCGTGGCCAGGCCGGCAAGCGCCAAGGTGACAGCCGAGGTGCTGGGCGAAGGTCGCGGGGACAAGATCCTGGTGTTCCACCTGAAGCGGAAGAAGCAGTACAAGAAGCTGCAGGGACACCGGCAGAACTTTACCGAGGTGCGCATCAAGGCCATTGAGGCCGACGGCGTGACCTACACGGCGGCGAGCTAACTCGCCGTTAGCTGCTAGCCTCTAGTTTCTAGCTGCTAGCTTTTCGAAGTTCGGGAAAATTCGGCGCTTTCGGCGGAAAATGAGCTAGAAGCTGATGGCTAGAAGCTGGAAGCTGTTTTTGAAAAGGAGATTCGGCAATGGCACATAAGAAGGGTGGAGGCAGCTCCACAAACGGACGTGACTCGAATGCACAGCGGCTGGGCGTGAAGGCCTTTGGCGGCCAACTCATCACCGGCGGATCGATCATCATGCGCCAGCGTGGCACGCGGATCAAGCCGGGTGTCAACGTTGGGATCGGTTCGGACGACACATTGTTTGCCAAGGTGACCGGCCGGGTGAAGTTCCAGGACCGCGGGAACCGGGGCCGGTTTGCTTCCATCGAGCCGGTAGCCAGCGAGTAGTTCAGTTTTGAGGCAGGAACAAAAGGCCATCCGCCGCGGCGGATGGCCTTTTTGCGTGGCTTGCTGATCCCTAATCCCTGTTCCCTGCTTTTTACGATTCCGACTCGCGGCTCTTGAGGTTGCGCTTGAGGACCTTTTCCACCACGTTCTCGACGTCGGTGAGGAAGAAGCTGTTGGCCGGCTGCTGAACGACCTGGGTTCCGGTATGGCCGAGGGCGGAGGCGATCTCGTTCCAGCGGAAGATGGTGGAGTTGACGGGCATCATGACCGGCTTGCGCACTGGCTCGGGCAGCGCGCAGTAGACAACCCAGGTTGCCAGCGAGCAGAGGATCACCGACTCATAAACGAACTGGAGCGGCGCGGTGAGCGTGGCAAAGCGGGCGGTGAGCGAGGCGAAAAGGAAATCGTTGGACGACATGACCCCGAAGCCGAGCGCGATGCCGAAGGCCAGGTCGCGCACGGAGAGGCGCAAGGCGTTCATGCTGAGGCAGAGGAAGGCCAGCAGGCACAACTCCAGCAAGCTGACGGAACGCATGAGGTTGATGGCCACGTCGGGGATGATGAGCACGCCGCGGTGGGAGAAGGAGACCGAGGAGATGGTGACGATGATCGAGACCAGGACCGCCCAGCGGAAGATGACCAGGCCAAACTTCAAAAGGCCGGGGAGAGAAGTGAGGGCAGAGCGGAAGACCTCCATGCAGATGAAATAGAGCACAACGGCGCTGGCAATGTAAACGGCCCAGTCAGCAAAGAAGTAGGCCTGGGCGGAGATTCGCACCATATCCACGGAGTTGCCGAACCGGCCTGTCTGGCCAAGCAGGAGCAGCGAGAGGATTGGTGTGGAAACCACCCGCAGCGCGAGGTAAGTCCCCATGGCGGGAAAACGGCGGTGGAGAGCCTTCTTCCAGAACATGAACGCCAGCAAGGTCGAGAGCAGGAACTCCGCCACACCCAGTATCGACATCGCCAGTTGAGAAGACATAGAGGATCGCTCACTATTCCGAGACCAATCACAGAATAGAGCCCGATACCCCCAAACGACAATGGAAAAACGACTAAATTGGTGTCACTTTTGTGGCATTACCTTTGTTTAGTTACCGGGGGGTACGTTGGTGGGGCAGCCAGGCAACCCTGGGGCGCAAAGCGGCACCGGCATCCTTTCAGTGGCGGATTGGGACCTGAATACCAGACGGGTGGTGGCAGAGGAAAGAGAAGCTGCGGCAAGTCCAGTGGCAACAACGGAAAGCGCGAAGATGCGGACGGCGAGTTTCATGTTTGGTAACCCCTCGAGGAGTAGGATTTGCCGGAGACCTGTCTCACGGCACACGTTCAGAGTAGCCTCTTGATGGAACTAAGTCTAGTTTTTTCATTAGGATACTAAGTTAGTAACTGTATAGGTTACTAACGTCACACCGCAAGAGGAAACTCCGGCCCGGGCGCAAATCCCGGCGCAGGCCTGTATTCCACACTTTTTTGCTGCGCCGGCGTGGTAAAATAAAGACAGGCGAACAGGCGTAAAGCCCCCGTGTATCAAGCGGTTAGTGGCTGAAGCCGCACCCCGAAAAAATCCTGCGGGACGAATGTCTCGTATGAAACTGAAAGCGAAAGCCTTGCGAATGGAATCCTATGGCGACTGAGGTATCCCCTCCTCCCGGCGACAACGGCGATAACGGCAACTACACCGGCGAAAACATTCGCATCCTCGAAGGCCTTGAGGCGGTTCGGTTGCGTCCCGCTATGTACATCGGCTCGACCGGCGACATGGGCCTGCACCACCTGGTCTACGAGGTGGTGGACAATTCCGTCGACGAGGCGCTGGCCGGATACGCGAAGAAGGTCGACGTCACCATCCACGTCGACAACTCCATCACCGTTGTGGACGACGGCCGCGGCATTCCCGTCGACATGATGGACACGCCCGACGGCAAAAAGATGCCGGCGGTTCAAGTGGTGCTCACCAAGCTCCACGCGGGCGGCAAATTTGATGCGTCCAATTACAAGGTCTCTGGCGGTCTTCACGGAGTGGGGGTCAGTTGCGTCAACGCCCTCAGCGAGGAGTTCGAGGTCGAGATCTGGCGCCCGGAAAAACCTGGCGACCCGAGCCACACCTACGAGCAGAGCTACTCGAAGGGCATCCCCACTTCTAATCTGCTGCAGAGCGGAACCTCGAGGCGCCGCGGGACCAAAGTTCATTTTCTTCCCGACAAGTCGATCTTCACCGTGACCGAGTTCAACTACGACACGCTGGCGCAGCGGTTGCGCGAGATGGCTTTCCTCAATAAGGGCCTGGAAATCACGCTGACCGACGAGCGCACCGCCGACCCCAAAACCGGCGAGGCGCGGCGGGCTGAGTTCAAATATGCCGGCGGCATCGCCGAGTTCGTCAAGCATCTCAATCGCGGCAAGCAGGTGCTGCACGAGAAGCCCATCGTGATGGAAGCCATGCGCGACGGGGTGGAGATGGACATCGCCCTGCAGTACAACGACAGCTATTCCGACACCGTGTTCAGCTTCGCCAACAACATCAACACCGTGGACGGCGGCTCGCACCTTTCCGGCTTCAAAACCGCGCTTACCCGGACCATCAACGCCGTCGGCCAGCAGTTGGGCCTGTTCAAGGACATGAAGGAAAACCTGAGCGGCGACGATGTGCGCGAGGGACTGGTAGCGGTGATCAGCGTGAAGCTGTCGCAGCCGCAGTTCGAGGGCCAGACCAAGGGCAAGCTGAACTCCGACATCGCCGGCACGGTGCAGGCGTTTGTGAATGAGCGGCTGGGCGGATTCCTCGAGCAGAATCCTCCGGTGGCCAAGAAGATCATCAACAAGGCGATTGAAGCGGCCCGGGCGCGCGAGGCGGCGCGCAAGGCCCGCGACCTGACCCGGCGCAAGGGCGCGCTGGACGGCGGCGGATTGCCGGGCAAGCTGGCCGATTGCAGCGAGCGGAACCCGGACCGCTGCGAGTTGTACTTGGTCGAGGGCGAGAGCGCAGGCGGCACGGCCAAGCAGGGCCGCGACCGCAGGTTCCAGGCCATTCTGCCGCTGAAGGGCAAGATTCTGAACGTGGAGAAGGCGCGCTACGACAAGATGCTGGGCCACGAGGAAATCCGCGCCATGATTACGGCGCTGGGCTGCGGCATTGGCAAGGACGACTTCGACGCCACCAAGATTCGCTACGGCAAAATCATCCTGATGACGGATGCCGACGTGGACGGCTCGCACATTCGCACGCTGCTGCTGACGTTCTTCTTCCGCCACATGACGGAGCTGATCAAGCGCGACAACATCTACATTGCGCAGCCCCCGCTCTACAAGATCAAGAAGGGGCGCTTCGAGCAGTACATCAAAGACGACCGCGAGTTTGTGAAGGTGATGGTGAATCGCGCGTCGGAAGGCATGGTGGTGCGCCACGGCGAGATGGCCAGCCGCATCGAGGGCGCCGACCTGACGCGCTTCATGGGCACGCTCAAAGAGTACCTCGACTTTGTCGAGAAGGTGGACAAGCGCATCCGCAACGAAAAGCTGACTGAGCTTCTGGCTCGTGTTGAGTTCGTGCATCGCGCCGACTTCGCCTCCAAGGCCGAAAGCGACGTTCCACCCAAGCTTGTCGCGCTCCATGAGGAGCTGATCGGATTGAAGGACGAGTTCCAGTTCAAATCCATCAGCGAGCCGGTCGAGGACGAAGAACACCACACATGGTCGATCTGCTTTACCGACTCTCAGGGCGCGCACCGCTGCGTCGACTGGGCGCTCGCCTCCAGCCCCGAGTTCAAGCAGATGATGTCCAAGTACATGCTGATCAAGGAATTTCTGGAGCCGCCGTTCCTGATCGAATTTGCGGCCAAGGGAGCGGCAGCGGAAGCGGCTCCCGAAGAGACGGAAGCTGCCGAAGGCGAGGGAGCCGAGGCGAAGGCGGAGGCCACGCAGGCCCGCCGCACAGCACGGCTGCTGCGCGAGCCGGTGGAGAAGCAATCCGCGCGGGAGCTCTTCACCTACATCGTGGATCAGGGCAAGAAGGACTACCAGGTGCAGCGCTACAAGGGGCTGGGCGAGATGACCGCGACGCAGCTCTGGGAAACTACCATGGACCCGGAACACCGCACGCTGCTCTCGGTGAAGCTGGAAGACATTGTAGAAACCAACGAAATCTTCACGACCTTGATGGGTGAAGACGTTGAAAAGCGCCGCAAGTTCATCGAGGACAATGCGCTGGACGTGCGCAATCTCGACATTTAAGGAATCTCTGAGCAAGTCCTCGTCGCGGAGCCAACATTCCCTCAGGGGCTCAAGCCCAAATGATTTTGCGCACCTGCGACCCAGCCCGACCCAGAGGGTTCCCCGGTACCCCGGTCGCGCCCTGACGCTTCTCGCCTCTTCCTTTGCGTTTTTCCGCATCCTGTTCAGGCCACTGAAAGCCAGTTTCAATCTGAAAGGCCCCAGCCCCATCCATGGGAGGAAGATTTGTTATTGTTCCTTGAACAGGTGCGCGCGCCTGCTGGAGATGTGGGAATGACGCTGGATCGGAGAGATTTTCTGGTTGCATGCAGCAGGGCGGGGATGAGTTCGGCGCTGCTGCCGGGGGTGCTGTACACGCTGGCGGCGCAGGCGCAGGAGGCAACGGGTACCGACCAGTCGAAGCCACCGAAGTTTACTCCGGAGATGATCGACCAGGCTGCCACGCTGGCTGGGGTGGGGCCGTTCACGGCCGAGCAGAAGCAGATGATGATCGATGGGCTGGTCGATCAGAACGGGTCGATGAAGGCGATCCGGAAGCTGAAGATACCGAACTCGGTGGCGCCGGCGTTTGTGTTTCACCCGATGGCGGCTCCGATGGCGCGAGCGACCGGGCCGGCTTGTGAAACAGTGAGGGTGAACCCCGATCTCCCGGACGAGTCCCTCGCTTGCAGAGGAGAGATCGGGGAGGGGAGAGCCGCCACACTGGTTGCGCCTCAGCGCATTGAAGACCTCGCGTTCGCCACGGTCGAGGAACTGAGCCAATTCTTGGCCGCTCGTAAAATCACCTCGCTGGCCCTCACCAAGATGTACCTGGACCGGATCAAGTGGCTGGATCCAAAGCTGCACTTTGTCATCAACCTCACTGAAGAACGCGCGCTCAGACAGGCCAAGGCCGCCGACGTCGAGATCGCAGCGGGGAGGTGCCGCGGGCCGCTGCACGGGATTCCGTGGGGCGCGAAGGATCTGCTGGCGGTGAAGGGCTATCCGACGACGTGGGGCGCGGGAGGGTTTGAGCACCAGGTCATTGATGAGGACGCGACGGTTGTGCAGCGGCTGGATGCGGCCGGAGCGGTGTTGGTGGGCAAGTTTACGCTGGGCGCGCTGGCCATGGGCGACAAGTGGTTTGGCGGGCGGACGCGGAACCCATGGAACATGGAGCAGGGGTCGAGCGGATCGTCGGCGGGGCCGGCGAGCGCGGTGGCGGCGGGGTGCGTGGCCTTCGCGATCGGCTCCGAGACGCTGGGGTCGATCTCGTCGCCCTCGACGCGGTGCGGAGTCACCGGATTGCGCCCCACGTTTGGCTTTGTGCCGCGCACCGGCGCGATGGCCCTGAGCTGGACGATGGACAAGCTGGGTCCGATTGCTCGTTCGGCGGAGGATTGTGCGCTCGTTCTCGATGCGATCTGCGGGCCGGATGGAAAGGATGCGTCGGTGTATCCGGCCGAATTTCGCTGGGATTCCGGATTGGACTGGAAGAAGCTGCGCATCGGCTACTTGAAATCCGAATTCGATTTGCCGGAGCCGCTGAAGCTTGACGAAGCGAAGGTGGGCGAGACGGCTGAAGAGAAGCAAAAGCGCGAAGAGCGCAATGAGCAGATGAAGATTGGGAGGGCGCGGCGCGATTACGACCGGCGCTACGACCTGGCGGCGCTGGACAAGCTGAAGGCGATGGGGGTGAATCTCATCCCAGTCGAGCTGCCCAAGCTGCCTTACGGGGCGATGACGGCGCTGTTGGGGGCCGAGGCCGCGGCGGCCTTCGACGACCTGACCATGAGCGGACGCGATGCCCTGCTGACCGAGCAGGGCGTGGAGGACTGGCCGAACAACTTCCGCATTGCGCGGTTCTATCCGGCGGTGGAGTACATCCAGGCCAACCGGGCGCGGACCCTTGCAGCGCAGCAGGTTTCGGCGCTGTTCGAGCAGGTGGACGTGATTGTGACGCCGACGACCGGGATGCAACTGGGGGCGACCAACCTGACCGGGCATCCGGCGCTGATTGTGCCCAATGGGCTGCGCGGGGACGATGCCCCACGGCCGCCGAAGATCGACGACGGCGACAACGACGACATCGGGGGGCCGGGAACTCCGATGTCGCTGACGTTTCTGGCCGGACACTACCAGGATGCGAAGCTGGCTACGTTCGGGTGGGCGTATCAGCAGGCGACGGGGTTTCACAAGCTGCATCCGAAGCTGGATTGAAAAACAGGGAGTGGGGAATAGGGAACAGCGAACAGGGAATAGGACACTATGGCGCTGGTTGAGGTGATTTCGGTCTCGAAGAGCTATCCGCGGCGGGAGGGGTTGCGGACGCGTATGCAGACTGTGGTGGACAACGTTTCGCTGACGGTTGAGGCGGGCGAGACGCTGGGGCTGGTGGGCGAGTCGGGATCGGGCAAGACGACCCTGGCACGGATGATTCTGGGACTGGTGACGCCGTCTTTGGGGTCGGTGCGAGTGAATGGGACCGATGTGGCCACGGCCTCGGGAACGGAGATGCGGCGGCTGCGGCGGCAGATGCAGCCGGTCTTCCAGGATCCGTTTGCAGCCCTGAATCCGCGCATGAAGGTGCTCCAGATTGTGACCGAGCCGCTGGTGATTCATGGGGGCGAGGCGGGGATCGCGACGGGGAAGGCCGCGTTGCGGGCGAAGGCCGTGGAACTGCTGGCGGAGGTGGGGCTGGAGGAGTCGGCGCTGGGGCGGTATCCGCACGAGTTCTCGGGCGGGCAGCGGCAAAGAATCAACATTGCGCGGGCATTGGCGCTCAGGCCGAAGCTGCTGATTCTGGATGAGCCGGTCTCGGCGTTGGATGTGAGCGTGGGGGCGCAGATTGTGAACCTACTGCGGCGGTTGCAGCGGGAACTGGGGCTGACCTACCTGTTCATCTCGCACTCCATGCCGCTGGTGCGCTACCTGAGCGCGCGGATCGCGGTGATGGAGCGGGGACGGCTGGTGGAGACGGGCGAGGCCGAGGCGCTGTGCGCGAGCCCGAGAGAGGCCTATACGCGGCAACTGCTTGAAGCCACGCCGGAGTTACCTGCGACCACCTGCGGTGGGGCAGACGGCGCTTGCTCGGCATCTGCGGTGCGGCAACCGGCGCCTGCGCGCCAATTGGATTGAAGGGTTCCCACCCTTGCGACGGAAAAGAGTCGCAAGGATGGGGCACCCAAACTGAGTTGGTCCCGGCGAGCCCGCTTTTAGTGAGGCTGCGGGGTTGTGGGCGCCGTGGCGGGAGCGGCAGGGGTTGCGGCCGGCGGCGTGGCGGATGGAGCCGCTGGTGCAGCGGGAGCTCCGGGCGTGGCCGCGTTGGGAGCCGGGGTTGCAGCGGGCGAAGCGGCAGCGCCGGGGGTAGCCGGAGCTCCGGGCGTCAGCGGATGAGGCTGGGCTCCGGGCGCCATGCCCGGACTGCCGGGAGACCCCGGACGGCCGCCGGGCATCATGCCCGGACGGGTGGGCGGCGTGGGCATATCGGCTACGTCGGTGAGCTCGACGTCG